>Ga0100402_1000262_pt1 | contig 63830 bp, 34 predicted proteins | sample CryGeyme20150102_FD_80419 | JGI IMG/M metagenome (GOLD analysis project Ga0100402, IMG submission 80419) | Groundwater microbial communities from Crystal Geyser aquifers in Utah, USA - Crystal Geyser metaG 2015-0102 | ecosystem: Environmental > Aquatic > Deep subsurface > Groundwater | place... | reverse complement strand
TTTCAACATATTTCAACATGACTCAAGCTGTTTGTCAGTATTTAAAGCTTTATGGACCTCTTGGTTTAATAGTCTATTAGGGATAAAAGTAGGGGTTCAGGGGTTTGGCGGACCTTCCTGGTACTCTTATTTGATAATAATGCACTGAAGTGCGTATTAGGCTGGTAAAAGTACATTTTCTAATTCCATTAAATGTCGTGGAAATTATGCATGGCGTGTGCACACGACAATACCTGGTGGTAATATACATTTGAACTACCAGAGTACCAGCTCCAGCTACTGCCTGGTACTCGTAGTAGCTACTACTAGTACTAAGCTCAGTACTTCGTACTGTTACGATTCTTGTTATTACAGTACACAGTAGTGGTACTATTAGGTATTATTATTATTTGTACAAGAAGGTTGTTGTAACACAAGGATTCCCGTCAAGATCTGAACCTCTCGTGCCTGTGTGCCACCGCAACATATTTGTGCCATGGTCTAGCAGTGTAACTCTCTTAGGCTTTCTGTTGCACTGTTACTTTGCGTTACAGTAGTTTTTCGGAGACTCATTCGTGGTGCATGAAAGACTTAACGATTATTGTTGACTGGGTCTCACGCAAGATACAGTTTTATTTCAATTTATTCACTTTTTTGGTGGCATCCCACTCTTTTGCAGGGGGCATAACATCTTGCTCTGCGATTTCCTCACGGGAATACTGGGATGATAGCAATCTTGGCGACGACCAAGTCGAAGAGGCTTTTACAAAAGCACAAACATCAACAACAGCCCACAAATTTGGAACACAATAATGTCAACAACTAACGAACGAAGTATGACGAAGTCTCTTGTCGACGACCAAAAGTGGTTGCCAGAGGCGTTCACTCCAGGAAAAAATGATGTTCTGATTGGCCGTGGGCGAGTCTGCTACTTGCACGTCGGTAACAAACGCCTCGCAGACATCGTCCAATCCATGTTGGGTTTGTATTCAGTTGCTGATTCGAAAAGGGTGCGTATCAGAGTATTTGTTCCAAGTTCCAAGGATGCTGCTATCTGCATTCCCTATCACTCGCTCATGTTATCCTACTTCGTTTGTCGCCACTCGCCACAGGCCAAGTCTGACATCATTTTTGATATTGTGACAAAAGTGCGAGAATCGTCCCCTGACGGTGGCTTTGTGAAACAGGACAAGTCGAATGGCCGCTACTTTGAGGTTGGCAATCACCTGGCGCGCGAAAAGGTTTCGCAAACGTTCCGAGATGCTTTGTCGGGAAGATACAAGAGCAGCACCTCGGCCAAGGCACACAGACGCAAACAGGAGCGCCTCGACCAGAAAATGAGTACCAGACATGGGAAGCAAATCGCCTTGGACAACTTTAGAACATGGAAGCAGCCAACGATGGCATGTTGCTCAACCCCCGTTTCGGGGCATTTTGCGAGATTTTCTCCGTTCTCTGGTTTTGACCAAAATCTTTCACTTTCAACGTTTACCACAAGGAGGACTCTGGAACAAAATATCAGCCTCGCGGCCAGAATGAGAATGTATGCTGACATGGACATGTCGCCTGCTTCACCTGGCAGTAACAACGGCTTCACCCCGATGGGTCTACCAATGAAGCGGTATGAGCATCCGATGCAATACTACTGAATCCTTGGCACAGATAAACTTGGTTTCAAAATTATAAATTTGCAGCCAATTCCCCGTTTGGATCTTTTACATGAAATATATATTATATTATTGCAGAGTAATCCTCATACTAAAATGCTGTAGCTTAGACTTGTTATCGTTCTCTCTATCCTGTAATTCATAGATACTGCAATAGCACCGTCAAACATCTCAATTCATTTAAGCAACCTACTGCATTGCCTTAAGTGTATTTGCGTCAATAATATGCGCTTGCTAATAATAATATTATGTACGGTTTCTCAAATCTTTATTTCAAACTACTTTTGTTTCATTTCGTTTTGGGATCTGCACTGTATTTGCTTTTCATCCACAGATGTAACTTGCAATCATAAACCTGCAAGAATTTATTCGTCCACCAAGCATTCTGGTGCCACGGCAGGATGTGTCCTTTCATAATCATCCTTTTCCTTCTTCAAACGTTCGACCATACCAAAGTAATCAAACTTGAGCGTCCCTTGACCGCGGTTTGGACATTTTCCTTCGTCAGGGTAGAGCGCATCGTGATCGCAAGGACCTCCAAAAAAGGTTGGCACATCCATTTCACCGTTCAACAAAATGTCGCTCAATTTTTCCTTCATTTGATCAATATCCAATAAGCAAACTTTTGAAGCGAGACGTCCCGGCATCAAGGGCAACAAGAGATTCATAACGAATTGGACAATACTGGAAACAGGAGCATTCATGAGCATGCTCAAGCGATCGGGATAACCACGAACCAAAGCCTTGAGCATCTTTATCATAAAGGTAGGATTTGGTGGCGGAGGATAGGAGGATTCCGAAATGCAGACAAAGTCTGTCACATTGCCGGGCATGCAACGAACCCCCGCATCTGCCAAAAGCATAAGCGCATTGACTTCGGCGTCGACATCCGGATACCAAGGTTTGCGGCTGGTGCGCACCCACAGAATGGGCCTCCCTTCCTTGGTCAATCCGTGCCAATACAGCGATCCGTTGTTGAGGGAATTTGCCAATGCCTTGGCTTTGGTGAGACGTTCCGGGTTTTCTACAGCTGCAGGTGCCGACTCCGGTCCGTTGGCCAGCTCTACCAGTTCTTCCATTTCTGGTGCCCCCTCTTCGGCACGCCACTGCATGACGTGGGTCAACTTTTCTTGGGAATACTCCAGCGGTCGACGGATCGTGGGGTCTTTACTGTAAGGTTTGGACGCCACACTTAGAATATAAGCATCGCTCAAGTAATTGTAGTCCTCAGGAAATTCGCAGGCCAGCTCCGCACGAATAATGGCAAGTTCTTCCTTTTTGACTTTGAAAGTGCCAGGAATGCCTTCGTCCTGATCTTCCTCCACAGCATCTTTGAAAGAGTCATCTTCGCACTCAGACTGAATGGCCTTTCGTGCTTCCTCTTCGCTGGTGGTCTTCTGGTAACCGCCGTTCTCTGCCATGCTGGAATGTCTTGCTAGCTAACTGGTGGTGTTTACAGCAGAGAAAATTATACCGTAATTGTTAGTTTGCAGTTTGCAGTCACTCTGTAGACAAGAAAATCGTGTCTCTTTGTTGATGCTTTGTTATATCTGCTGAGATGAGTGTGATGCTGATAGCTAGTACTGTAGTGTAGTACTCGAGGAGTACTAGTTGTAGTAGTACTACACCGGAGTACTTTCGTTTTTCTGAGAATTTTCAAACGGCTATGCGCATGCCAAGCCTCTACAAAAAATGATATTAGTACGCATATTTGCTCATCAAGAACACCTTTTTAAAGTGACGCACATTTACTCTTCAACGCAAAACACCAATTTCTCTCTTCCGATGTTTCCTGCTCTGGATGGCTCGTTGCAATCTCACAAAAACTAGTCTACTCGTTCCAACACAATTACAACACGATGACCCAGCAAGTATTGATTGTGGACTACGCAGACCTCCAAAAGGACCAAAACAAGGACATACAAGCCATCTTTGAACAGGCTTTTGGTCCGAACGGGACGGGTATCATAGCAGTCCGCAACGTTCCCAATTTTGTCAAAACAAAGTCCCAATGCTTGTTGAAGGCTCACACGCTGCAGGCACTACCCGAAGAGTATTTGGAAACGGAATTGACCGATCCTGATTCCTTATACAATGCAGGATGGTCCCTAGGGAAAGAAAAATTGGGAAATGGATCTCCCGATACAGCCAAGGGATCTTTTTATTTCAATCCGTGTACCGACACGCCAGGATCTGCCGAGGATCGTGCCAAGTATCCTTTATCGTATCCCTGCAACGTATGGCCGACGGAAGACAAAGTACCAGACTTTGAAAATTCCGCAAAAGAACTGGGGATGCTGTTGAAGGGTGTGACTGTAGATTTGGCTCGTCATTTGGATGCCTACCTTCAAGCCAGGGTTACATCTTACCAACCTAATACGCTGTATCATGCCATGAAGGATACGGAAAAGGTCAAGGGACGACTCTTGTACTATTATCCACACACAAAAATCGAATCTGATGATGGAAACGAAGATGACGAAAGATCGGAATCTTGGATTGGTTGGCATAATGACTCTGGGTTTCTCACAGCATTGGCTGGGGACTTTTATTTGGATCACACGACAGGTCAACTCCTGGATAACTGCCCCGATGACCAAGCTGGATTGTACGTGGCCGATCGACAGGACGAGATTCATCGCGTTGTAATCCCATCGGATTGTATGGCCATTCAATTGGGAGAGTGCACCCAAATTTTGAGTGGTGGTGTTGTGTGTGCAACACCTCACTGGGTCCGCGCTGCGAAAACACCGAATGTGGCCCGCATTAGTTTGGCCGCCTTTGTGGATACACCGCCACAATTTCAACTCTGGACTCCCAAGGGTGCTACCAAGGAAATGGTGTGTCATTCTGATCAACAGAGTAAACGGGTGCCTCCTTTGGACAAGCGGTGGACGGAAAATGGAATGACCTTTGGTGATTTTTTGACACAAACGTTTCAAATGTACTACAATTGGACACAGCCATAAGTTCTTGGATGGTCTTTATCACAAACAGAAAAAAAACAGGTTCAATTGGCAAACCAAGCCAAGGTATGATATTGGCTGGTACAAGAAACATTGCATATTCCCATTAATACAGTCTGCTAAGAAGACGAGCTTCGGGACAACTTGTCTCTTAGCACAGATGAAGCAAATAAAGCCATAACTTTTTGGATGCTCTTTATCACAAACAGAAAAAAAGCAGGTTCAATCGGCAAACCAAGCCAAGGTATGATATTGGCTGGTAAAATTGCATATTCCCATTAATACAGTCTGCTAATAAGACGAGCTTCAGGACATCGTGTCTCTTAGCACAGATGAAGCAAATAAAGCCATAACTTCTTGGATGCTCTTTATCACAAACAGAAAAAAAACAGGTTCAATCGGCAAACCAAGCCAAGGTATGATATTGGCTGGTACAAGAAACATTGCATATTCCCATTGATACAGTCTGCTAATAAGACAAGCTTCAGGACATTGTGTCTCTTAGCACAGATGAAGCAAATAAATACAATGCCTAGATTTTGCTTCTGCTTTAGCTTTGGTATGCAGCAACCAGCTGCAATCTTCTCCAACTTTATCTATCAATTTATCATGCGATCAAAAGAGACCGGACATGGCAAATGTCATTCATAAAGATGAAAATATCTGCAAGCTGGTGTGCTGATTTTGAACATAATCACCTGCCCTGTTGTAGAGAACGGGCGGACAGTAATTGTGTTGTGATCGCACCTCGTCTAGTTGTCGTCACCCATGATATACTGCATCACGTCATCTAGGTCAGGATTATCACCAGGAATGCGGTCATTCCACTGGTATATAACATCATCACCATCGATCACAAAAGTCCCTCCTAATCGCTTAACTCCTTCTGGAAATTCCTTTGATCCTGGTTCTACTGGACTTAACTCCATCACATTGGTGATGTATTTCCACCAACCTCGGAGTCCTCCCAATTTGGGCGTTGACAATTTTAAATCGGAGGGCATATCCTGACCCAGTTCCATATTCTTCAACCCCACCGATTCATAAGCTCGAAAGGAATAGTCATCTACAAAGGCTTGATCTTTGGGTATCCGTGGATTCAATTCCAAAAACTTTTTGAGTTTGGCCTGATCACCAATCGAGATAAATAGGGGCCCAACGGCCCCATTTCTCTTGATCTTTCGCTGAAGCTTACACCAATCTTTGGCGTAGCTCCAGCAGTAGGGTCATCCCAAATGTCTCAGGAAGATAACCACGGATTTCTTTTTCCCCATTTTATTACCGAGACGAATTAATTTTCCATCTACATCGGTCAAGACGGCTGACCGGAACAATTCAGCCGAGCCGTTTTTATCTACCAATGATTGTGGTGCAGCTGCTCTAGTGGTGCCATCTTCTGGGTTAGCACATTCACAGTCTTCTTGAATTTTGACCGAATTTCTCAACTGAGAAAGAGGCAATTTGTGATGATAGGAAAGGACTGCTGTTGTGGATGTAGCTTGCAGTCGATCAGGGAGAAATGCTTGTGATGACGGTGCCAGTAAGAGACTCAGCAAGCACGACGTCTGCCAAAGCGACAAAGACCCCATCAGTCGCATGGTCCCCGTGGTATTTGAGAGCTTTCTTTTGGGCTTCACCTAAAAATTTCAATGAAGGATTGATTGGATAGATCGGCGATACCTGTATTTTTCTAATACTATCGTTATCGTTATTAGTGATTTAGCCTGCTTGTTTTCATTCGATGAGAGAAAAAAGAATGCGTCAGTCGTGATTGCTTCCAAGATTCATTCCGCGGATTACTTTGTACTACTACTAGTAGTACCTGGTAGTACTACCAGGTAGCTTGCTAGTAGCGAGGAGCTACTACTAGTACTAGCTACCTGGTAGCTAGACTACCAGAACTACTACTGTAGATGTTCGGTGGAAGCACAACGTAATAATAACGAAGGTGATGATGCAGTCAAGAATGAGAACAAAATAATAATAATGTAAGTCACGATCTACAAAGAAGATAGTGACATCATTTAAATTTTACAGTAGTTGTTTACCGAAGAGTTTCCCTGATGAGAATTCCAGCTACTGTTTGAAAAGCTGACATCTCGTAGGATGATTCCAAGCCAAAAACCGCAAGTACCAAATGAATCCCATTTTGTTGGCGCGGCAGCGACAAGGCTCTTGTTCACTCCCTAACTTTTCTTGCCAGCAAGCTCGAGCTTCTATTAACGCGCTTTCTGTTGAGCGCCTATTTTACTTCGTCACTACTAGGCTAGTAGTCAACTCCCTACTCGATTACTAGTAGACCTACTAGTAGTAGTAGTACTTCATTTTTTGGACACAATCAAACGTCCCTTAGCCTTATCTGAAGTAGAAGTAGACCTTGGACGCACATATTCCTATGCCCCTTCCTTTCGCTTCGTCGAGCATCGTTTGCTTTTTAAAAAACACCAGTGGAGGATAGTAGTGATAGATGATAGGTGATACAGTCGATCTTTTAAAAATATAATCATTAAAATAGAAGCAAGTAACAGATCACAAAGTAGTAGTAGCATCGCGCAACAAGTAACTGACAACAACAAGCAACAGACAAAAACAAATCATGGAACGACTACAACAATTAATGCGCGGCATGCCCGGAGGTGGTGGCATGGGTGGTGCTGGCGGAGATTCTCCCAGCCCCGATTGTGCCGAGAAGGTCCACGTCTCTTCCTTGGCCCTACTGAAGATGCTCAAGCACGGACGGGCCGGTGTGCCCATGGAAGTGATGGGTCTCATGCTGGGTCAGTTCGTTGATGACTATACCATCAACTGCGTCGATGTCTTTGCTATGCCCCAATCCGGTACTTCGGTCAGTGTCGAATCCGTCGATGATGTCTTCCAAACGCGCATGTTGGACATGTTGAAACAAACGGGACGACCCGAAATGGTGGTGGGATGGTACCATTCGCATCCTGGTTTTGGCTGCTGGCTGAGCAGTACCGACATCAACACACAATCTTCTTTCGAAGCACTTAATTCCCGCGCGGTGGCGTTAGTGGTAGATCCCATTCAGTCCGTCAAGGGAAAGGTTGTCATTGACTGCTTTCGTCTGATCAATCCGCAATTGATGATGCTGGGACAAGAGCCTCGTCAGACCACGTCTCATATTGGACATTTGCAGAAGCCTAGCATCCAAGCATTGATTCATGGACTCAATCGTCACTACTACTCTATTGTCATTGATTACCGAAAGAATGAACTGGAAGAACAAATGTTGATGAACTTGCACAAACGAAACTGGACCAATGGATTGACCGTTGATCGCTTTGAAGAACACCAGAAAAAGACGGAAGATGTGGTTGACAGAATGCTAAAGCTATCCACGGATTATAACGAACGTGTCCAACAAGAGGAAGGGAAATCACTCGAACAGGTCTTGGTCGACAATGTCGGAAAGGTGGATCCCAAAAAGCACTTGGAAGCTAGCGTGGCTGATCTCATGAGTGCCAATATCATTCAATGTCTCGGAACCATGCTGGATACAGTTGTATTCTAATCGAATAAAGAATAAAACATACATGGGAGCGTAGCCTGCGCACGAACAATGAATTATTCTTACACAACGCGCATTGAACGGATTCCTCAAATCATATAGTACCAAAATTTACATTTTGATCCCCCCGCATGCAGTGTCTGAGCTAAGCGATTGGGGATCTGTCATGAGTGTGTTGTACCGTCAAACAGAGGCTGTCTATTGTAGAAAATTATATAGCTTCCTTTCTGGGACCACCCTTGTAAATCTTTTGGTGTGTCTCTCCTCGAACTGCCACACAGAACGATGGTGATGTGTCGATAAGCCCTTCGTTTGTTCAAAACAGGCAAGTCCGTTTTGCTCGTCTTGTTGATTTCCAAAATTTGGTGGTGGTGGTGCTCCATTTGGTTCTATCTTCATTCATCATCATCGTGTCATGAAGGTTGTTGCTGTTTGGCCTTTGCGGAATTACTCGCTGTGTTGCTACGTCTCGACGAAGACGAATCAAAGAATTCAATAATCAGATTGCCACGTTCTGGTCCTCCTTTGATGGGCATTCCCTTGCCTGTGATGGTTAAAGTCTGTCCTTGTCGAAGAAAGGACGACGATTTGGCCAAGGTTCGGGTCCATACTTCTCCGTCCGGTAGAACCAGCTCCAATTTGACAATGCCAGCTGCCGTTTTTGTATTATCGCTATTATTATTTGGAACCTGATGAAGACTCTTCTTCAAGTCGTGACGATAGACGAGATCATCTCCTCGTCGTTCCAACAAAGGGTGTTTCTTTTCTTGAATGACAAAGGTCATGGCTCCAAATCGACCATCTTTGGAGGAGTTAAATTTGACTTTGGTCCCCGCCTTCCATCCTTTTTGCAGTTGAATCGTGTAGACTTTGGAATATTTTCCAAACTTCACCTTCATCTTTTTGGTAGTTCCAGTTGCTAACTCCTCCAATGTACAGTAGCAGTCTCTGGTATATGCTTTGGCTGCAGGAGGGCTACTTGTGTATTGTGATGATTGTCCACCAAACGGATTGCCACCACCTGCTGCTTGTTGGGCTTGAGTACGAGTATCGAATGGACCTTGTCCAGCACCCATTTGCCGTAACAGGTCGGACAGATCGATGTTCAATCCTCCGTCCATTCCAGAAGTTCGTGACGTTGAACTTCCAAAAAGGTTTTCGGCATTCAATCCTCCAAAATTGAAACTGGAAAATCCTGGCATGCCTCCAGCTGGTCCTCCAGCACCATGCGGAGGCGGACTTCCCCCGAACGAAGAAAAGAAACTACTGGTTCCGGTTGGAAATCCTCCCGCTTGTTGGTGGTGGTGTTGTGGCATTTCTCCGTGTTCATTAATGACGGCATCTCCGTAATTGTCGTAGGCTTGTCGTTTTTTCTTGTCGGACAAAATATCGTAGGCTTTGGAAATTTCCTTAAACTTTTCTTCGCTGCCCGTGGGTTTGTCGGGATGGTGCTTTAAGCACATTTTTCGGTAACCTTTTTTTAACTCTTTGTCATTACAGCCCTTGGGCACACCCAATACATCGTAAAGAGATTTACTGGCGGCTCTTGTAAATGGGATATGCCAGAGTAGTAGAGTCAGAACGACTACAAGCCTGAATATTCGTATTGGGACACAAACATATGATCGAGACTTTCTCATTGTGCTGCGAATCTGAGAGATGATAGCACTACGGTATGGTGGTCAATCAACTGATTTCTCGTCGAGAACAGAGCTTCAGGGCATACATCAACTAGTAAAACAGATTACTACGACTTGACCACGTGTTGTTGATCAAACGATCAAACTAATAAGTACTGTAGTCTAGCTCTGTATTTTTGTAGGCATGTTGTTTCGTTTCGTCAAAAATTTGAAGCTTCGTTTTAAAAACGTGTCGAAATGTGCGACCAACATGACGGACGAAGGACAGGAGGGCTAATCAAAGATACTAAAACCTCTAACAACCGTAACACGAGAAGGTTTGAAATAATAAAAAATAATAATCTCATCAGCCCTCATCGTTCATCGTACATACAGTTATCCATCCAACATCCAACCACATAACGCACATACATCTACACGCAAGTTAACGAAGTAGAAAAACAATCAACAGCATACAATAATAGTAGGACAGGTAACGGCGGCGTAAACTTCATCTTCAATCGTACTATTGGAACGCTACTTCATTGGTGCCAGACATTTTGTTTGAAGATCACGCATTCACAACATTACCAACCATCTACTATACGTACTCGCAACATCAAAAATGAGTGCTGCTACTGCTGCTGGACGGGATAGCTCGGAACTGGTCGCCTTTATTCCCGCAAAAACCTGGCAAGGGTCCAAACCTGGTTACTATTTTGGCACGACAAAGGAACGAGGGACAGGATATCACCTCGACCAGTACCAATTGAAAAAGTCTCAAATCCTTTCGGGTAGCAAACACAAGCTCACCACACGGGTCGATCGACCGTCGGCCAAACGAGCCAAACGATCGGTTGTGTTTGCGGAAGATAGGAACCAAGTCCGAGAAATTCCTTCAATAGCATCGGCATTGCTAGCAGAGGCCGAAGAGGCGGCCAAAGATGCGAAAGTTTTGGAGTTGTCGGACAAGGGCGTCCAAATGGGGATCAAGAATTTGAAAAAGGCCCAAGAAATGAACCAAATGGTCCGTGCGGAACATCCAGACGATCCTGAACAATATATGGACAGCGAGCTCGCACTGTACGATGCCATTACAGCCCTGCAACCCCTAGCCGCTGATCCGATTCAATTGTATCCACCTCTGGTCAACTCGAAACAATACGACACTCCAGAATTGATCTGGACCACAACCTTTGCACAACTTTGCATGCACGAGAATTCCGATGTAGTATCTAGCGTCGTGGCACTCTTGCTAGAACTGTTGGATCCCTCCCTGTTGAACATGGAATATTCCAATCATCATCCCAGTAACAAACCTATTATTTTGTTAGGACAGGCCATACTGGAGTACTTGATGGAACTGATTGTTGCCAATCTCGCACGCCTACAACGACAACAACAGCAACAGGATGCATCGGAAGATGAGGGTATTGGAAAAGGGGTTGACGATGTCTTGTCGTTGATAGAAAATTTGTTGGAACTGGATCTCCTAGTCCAGAATAACCACGACACTACTGTAGAAGACGATGATCAAATAATTACCCTCGTGCACGATGGCGGATCGGTGGCAGTCAAAATTGTGCAAGACACGCCGTTTCTATCTTGGTTGTTTGAACAAATTAGCAATGCAACCAGCAGCAAGGATCGAAGTCTGGAGTTGCTTGCCTTTTTGGTGCAGCGAGAAGAGGTCCACAAGATTCATCCCGATTGGACCAAGCTAGCACCCTACAAATCTGTCTTTGATGCAGCCGATGACGACAATGACAAGGAGAAGAAGAGAGCAGCTAAAGAAGAACCAATTGATGGAATGGAAATTCTGCTCTTGTATGGTATGGCGCCCTTCCGCAAGAAACAACCTGCCAACGAAACCGAAGTGGAAGCTTTAGAAAATGCCTGCATTGCGATTGAAGCGGCCTTGACCTTTTCACCCGGCAATGTTCAAGCTTTCTTAGACGCTCAAGGCATTGAATTGGTCTTGCGGTGTTTGAAGGAAAGGGTTCACGCCGGAGGTGTGGGGATAAAGCTGTTGGATTTTTCAGGTTCCGACCCAGTCTACAAGAAGGCCTGTGAGCATTTGGTAGCCGAAGCTGGCGGGCTGAAACTTCTCTTTCCTCTGTATATGGGTCGACAGATCCCTACACCTGCCGTCATGAGTTGGGCAGAAAAAAGAGAATCTAATGACGAGAATGGCGCTAAGAAGAAACCCAACAGCTCGCTGCAAAAGACCAAGAAGGAATGGCTGCTCATGATTGAAAACCAGACAATTCGAATTCTGTATGCCCTTACACGACACTTGACCGATGATTCTCCTTGCGACGCTAGAGAGCGTCTACTTGCTAAATTTCTCGACAAAGACAAGAGCGATCGATTGGTGGAACTCTTGTTGGCATACGATCAAAAAGCTCGCATGGCAGAATTCAAATTTTGGAAATCGGACGTGGAAGACGAATTGTCAAATGCAGAAGAAGCTGTGCAGCTGGCCGCACTGGAAGCTAAGCTTCGCGGCGGCGGTGATATCTTCTACCGCCTCGGGGCTCTAGCGGGGTTTTGCTGTGTTGGTTCCAAACGATGCCATGAGCAAATCTTGGCACAACTAGCACTGCAGAAGTCGGGAGTTGCCGTAATCAAGGCTGCCCTGGAGGAATTCATTGCTGTGCTCGGTACAGGCCCACAAGCAGAGCAAATGCAAAATTACTACGATGCCATCTGAGCTCGCGCTTTGTGATGTAGTTCTGTTGTTTACAAGTAGCCGGGCCATGCTATGATAGCATGCAGCATATGGTTGCTACTACTAGCACTATGCATAACCTTACGATGCAAGGGAATCAAACCCCGTCTATCCTAGAATTACTAGTACCCAATGTCGGATAACAGAAACAGTACGTGAGAACCAGACGAATTTTTATTTGTGAGCTACTGGTAAAGTAAACTAAAATTTTGAATCTATATGCTTGAAGTGACTTATGCGGAACGAAAGAAGCTTGTTTCGCGAGTATTTCTCCACCCGTTGTGCTCGCCTTTCGCTTGTTTGGAGATGACACATCATCTGTTGCGGAAAGTTTCCTCCTACAGTAGAAGAAGGCAAGTCACGCAGCCATGGTTGCAGCTTTCCTGAATGAGCAGATCGACCAAGCCATCAAGCTGAGCTTGGCAATCGTTTGCTGTGCCTCTATCACGTGTTTATGACGATACTGCTTGTTATGGGCGTTACCTTGAATCGCGCACAAAGTTCAAAGACAGGCTACTTAAGAAAAAGTAGAGCTGTAGTATAGCAGAAACAATTGTCGCGGTTAGCCTGTATAAGCAAACATGGACAAATCCACAGAGACATCGACGCTGCGAAAAAGACTTACCGAGGACAACGATAAGAGTACTGCATAGCCCTTGATAGAATACCCTTGCTTACTATCATGTTCAGTGATATCATCGTCGTAATTCAGAACAGCATCTGTAATATTTGCTGTTGGCTGGCTTCCGACGTAGTACAAGACAGGCCCTCCAATCATGGGCCCTAAAGCGCTCCCGAGGAAAGCGGCAACACCCCATATTCCCAGTAGTTGTGCACTGCCGTTTGTCTCGTCAAAATCTTTTGGTAAAGTATCCACAGCCAAACTGGTGTCCATGGTAAGATAGATCCCATTGGCACCACCCAGTACAATCATGACGATAACCATGTCGTGCATCGTTCGGGCAAAAATTGTCGTAAAGGTGGTAGTGGCCAACAAGAAGCAAGCCAAGTACACAAAAGGTTTTCGTTTGCCATGAAAGAATCTGTCGGAAGCAATACCGACGGGCAGACATGTACAGGCGCCGGCAATTTGTCCAATAATGGAAAGCGTTGCCGTGGCTCCTTCTGGATCGTTCTTTAATTGAATGATATCTTTCAAAAAGTACATGAAAAAGGTTTGCACTGACATGCCGCAGTAATAAAATAAGCGTGATACTGTCACCCAAAAGAAGTCGTGATGCTTTTCCATATCAATGGTATAGGATTGCCAAAAGCTCTGGCAGTTCATATCTTGGAAGGTATCCACCAGCATGCACCTCAAAATAACGGTGGGTGTCACCACGACGGTCTGTGTCACCCGGTTTGCGCGTGATCTGACTTTTCTCAATCGTTTCTTGAATTTGCGCAGCATTCGTTGACGCCGCGTAGAATTTTCTCGATCGTGATGATGATGATCATCATCATCGTGATGATGATGATGATGCTTATTTTGATTCTGACCATCATTATGATTGTTAGAAAACGACGCGGATAGTCGCCTTATATTCATTCGTACCAACGCTGTATCGACATCTCGATCGTGTCCGTATAGTCCAGTAAGAATTGTGGAACAAATGACAATACAGGTGTAAAGTCCGTACATGTCCTGAATGTTGTCCCTCAGAAATCCGTGGAACAGTCCAAATCCAAAGAGAGATCCTGTTACCAAAAGTCCCGCCAGTATTCCATTTGCTAATCCGGTTTGTTTGTGTGGTACTTGATCGGGAATAATGGCCAACATCATGGCGTACATGATATTCAGTCCAATCATGTGGGCAAAAAAGGCAAAACTGTACCGCAACCAAAAGGACCGGTACGATGCCATCATCTGTCCCAACAGTCCAAACACCGTCAAGACAGATCCCAATACCAAAAATGGTAATCGCTGTCCCAAATCATGTGGTGGTGGCGGTTGAAAGGTATCGGACAGTCGTCCCACGATGGGACTGATGAGTTGCGTAACTCCGGCAATGGCAACAAAATTGCCCAGTGCCACGCTCTTGGCCCAACCGAGGTGTTGCGATTCTATCCGTTCGCATTCAACCGGCAGAGTAATAAGAAAGAGTGTCGTCAAGATGCATCCGTAGCTAAAGGCAGTGGATAAGATACAAATAATCTCCCATATTGTCAATTGCTTTGATTCATCACTGCTCGTGTCTCCAGCGTCATCGTCGTCGTCGTCATTGTTGATGCCATTCTCCGATTTATTATTTTTATTTTTATTTTTGTCATCATCATCGTCATCATCATCGTCATCGATTTCGTCCAAAAATAAAATGTCAACGGAATCATAAACAACTTGATCATCCAAGGATACCGATCCTCGAGAGGACAACAAACCCTGCTGTTCTGGATGTAAATAATGTTGTCGTTGTTGTTGCTGCTGTTGTTGTGCATCTCGGTTGTCATGCTCTGGATCAGTCATCAAGAAAGTTGCTGTACTACTGTGATTTGCTTCTTGTTGCGGTTGTTATGGTTGTGGTTGTTAATGTTTGTGGACGAAAGGAGGGTTATTATTAGTGAATACAGTACTCTTAAGTAGTCTAGTCTACGTCTTTATGATGGCTGTTGTTGTGTTTGTAATGGATGGTGATTGATTATCATTATTACCAGGTACTCAGTATTTTTTATCATGACCGTGCTTGAGTCTTGAGTGAGAGATTCCATTATTTATTTATTTCTGCCAATGCAATGGAAGAAAAAGATTCACAATGAATTCCATTTAACTTTAACCCTGATGTATTTCGTTCCAATCATCGGTATCGTATCATATCGGACACCACTTTTCCCCGTTTTATTATTAATAAACAGCACAACTGCAGAGACACTTGCACAAACAAAACGTGGAATAGTAGACTAGACTAGTAGAGCTTCAATGAAACAATAATAATATTATTATCATAATAAGAAGTGATTCGTTATAATCTACTAGATATATTATATACAATACATCCCATTCCTACGCGGTTTACAGCATTGATCAGCATCTAGAGTAGTGATATCAAAGCTGGAGCGGTTCCAGTTTCCAGTAAACAACAACAGTCAACAGAGAGGACACCCAATCACAAACAAAAAACGACAAACAATTTCTTCTTTTTTTGTGGGGGGGGGGCAGAAAAAGAGGTTGTTGCTTATTATTATTGTTGTTGTTGCTTGTAGTTGTTAATTTCCTCCATTTATTTTTTCATCAACATTATTTATTGGCAAAGAAAAAATAATATAAACCAACTACGGTACTGTACACTCATGAATTTTAGTCGCAGATTCGTTGAGTTCTTTTTACCATCATCATCAACGTCAACAACAACAACAACATCGGATTAACATGTTGGAGTGGACACGAAGAGTCAACGTGAATTCCTTGCGATTCATTTCCTTGTCGTTATTATTCTTGAGCTTGACACCTTTGGCATCCATTTATGTTGTTATTTCATCAGCGTGGAATTATGATACAACCACAGAAGCAGAAGATGATGCCCCCACGGCAGTTCTTGGATTTGGTAATGGTGGTGGTGGTGGTGGTGGTGGCGGAGATAATCATTTTGATGCTGCCAACAGCAATCTTCAAGAAAAAATGGAAGTGATCAATCTACTAACGGTACTCCGAAATCCCAATGCAACTCTGGAAGAAATTTTGATGGTAGTTCTAATGCAACGAGCTCATCAACACAGTTTTGGTGGTGGTACTACCGGTGGTGGTGGTGGTGGTGGTGGTGGTAGTGGTAGTGATGTACGGACGACGATGACCATGGCGTATCATTGGGCCGCTGTCATTCCTTGGATGCTGTCCGTGCTGTTTGGATTTGTTATTCCCATTTTTCTGTACATCATGTCCTGTATTCGTAGTCGACGATTACAGCAAATGAGAGAATCGGATTATGCCGCATACCGAATACGGCGACGACGGGATCGACTCAAATCTTACTTTGTCAATGTTACCAAGGTATGTTGTTGTTGTTGTTATTGTTATTGTTATTGTTTGCATTTTGCATGCATTGCGATTTGGAATGCTGGTGGATGCGATACTGTGATTGGGATGACAAACAAGGGACCTACTGTAACTTTTTTGTTATTACAATTCTCTCTATCTAACGTTGCCTGATTTCTGTCATACAATTCCAAAACCCGAACAATCTGCGCCCTTTTAGACACTCACAGTGGATGATCGCGTGACTACTACGTTAGGTGATGGCCAAAAGCTGACGGTTCCAAATTGGATCGTACCAAGACCAGGGGGTGGAAATGTCGCTGGCCATAACCTGGTGAAACGGACGGGGAGCATATTCTCTTCATGGAAACGATCCAATACTAGTGAAGGCCAATCATCGTACACTGGCAGCAACGTACGGACCGTCGCGGGAAGTTGCGCCATTTGTCTCGACAATTATGAAATAGGAGAAGCTGTAGCATGGTCTTCCAACCCAAAATGCTCGCACGCTTTTCATTCGGAGTGCTTGTTGGATTGGTTTTCCACAAGGCGTCGAAAGCAGTATTTTTGCCCTTGTTGCCGACAAAACTACTTCGAAAAGCGAAATTGCCATGATACTAAGGCCTACTTATAGTGTCACCACATGATAATAGTAGCGTTTCGTTTCATAGCTCGAGCAATGGTCGCTTAGAAAGTGAGCAGAATCGCCAGAGCCGAACCATTCGGAACACAAACCACAACACTCGCATTCATAGAGATCGAAGGAAATGAAAAACAGCTTGCAAGAAGAACAAGCCCTTTAAGAGGATCATCGTTTTTTCAATTTCGTCTCCTCTTCGCTTGAACATGGCAGGTGTTACCCTGGATCGGACGGACGATGCCGTTGTTTAGTACTGGTACCTGGTACTACTTTAGTTTGATAACAATGAAGGTGACAATACCGCGGTCCAATAGTGAATGGATTGCTTCACGAAAGAATCGTCAAACAAAATTGATGGTAATTAGGCGAGAACTCTACTGAACTCTCTACAGTCACTCTTTCAACTCTTGTTCCAGTATGCGACAACCTCTGTTAATTATGGCTTCGGGATATGTTCTACAAGCACGAAATATCTTTTCTTTTGGTCTGGTCTTCCACATCATCTCGTCCAACACTGTTCTCTCAAGCTACTCTACTAGCTAGTAGTAGACTAGCCAGTGCTTGAGAAGCTGAGCAACAGCTTTTGCAATACCCCCAATCATTACCAAGCATCGATAGGAGGACGTTGTACTACGTCGTAGTCGTAGATACCATCAAAGACTTTTTTTCACGGCAACGTACCAAAACAACTTTTCATTATGATGGTCTCACCAACGGCGGGCGGGGTAGATTCTTGGGGGGCTCTCATCAACAATCATCACGAAGGAACCGTTTGTCCGCCATCATCTCTGATATCGGCTATTGGGACGATTGTAGTCTATGTCTTGTTAAACCTTATACAGAATGTATCAGGTGACACGGATCAGCTTTCGGCAGAGCAAGTGGGCGAATTCTTGGCAAACTACGATGGAAATCTGACCCAGAGCGAGCTGACCTATTGTGCTCATCTTCTGGTTACTTTATCAAAGACGCATGACTGTAGCCAGAGACAGAGAGAAAGTTTCGCAGCTTTGTTTAGTATAATAATTTCTTTTGGTTTAGGCTTGATGATTCTCATCATCCTTTCAGGAATTACTTTGATATGCTATCCGATAAGGCAAGAGACTGTAGAGGAAACAGCTGAGCAACGAAGACATTCTCGGGGCTTTCAACTGCTTTCTCTGGGTTTAATGTTGAAAAAATACCACGTGGTAAGATTTCTGCAGTGGATGTCGGATTGAATGTTCTGTGTCCCAAATCAGCAACTCACAATGTAACTCAACTCCATCCTCTACCACTACTAGCGACTTTCACCAGAAAATGAGTGCGAGATTCAGCAGAATACTAGTAGAAACTACCAAGAAGACGTCGAACTAAATACAAAGGCATGGATAATTCCTTTACCAGGGATGCCGAACAATGATGACACCGACCGGCCAAGACGAGTATTGTGCGATCGCTGTCCAATCTGTTTGGAAGGATATAAGGTTAATGAGAAGGTGGCGTACAGCTCAAACCCAAATTGCATACACACCTTTCACGAAACATGTATTCTATCTTGGATGCTACCTGAAGCTTCCGTTAATCAACAGTGTCCTTGTTGTCGACAGACGTTCCTGTCTCTTGACAGCAGCCCGCGTGTCGCAAAAAAAGTACTCAGTACAATACAATGATATTATTTAAAAAAAAAATCTTCTTCAACTGATTTCGTTGATTATGTACTCTCTACAATTACAAATCTTTTGTCACTGGCGATCAACGAAAACCCCTATTCCTGTGTATCCATGTCCTCGTCGCTATTGACCTGAAGACCCAGAGGTCCATCCATAGGAATTTCAACAACACTGCCTCGGGGAACTTCTGGGGCAGGCTCTAACAAATACAAATCAGGTTCCGTATCGGGGTCCCCTGGTCTTCTGCATCCTTTCCCGTTCACTCTTGTACGCGACATTGTGAGACACAGCTCTGGCTTTCCTCGTTGAAACAAAGGATGATGGTATGCCCCTTTATCTCTCCCCAGGCCTGTTATGCGTTTGAAATTGTACATGTGGAGCTGCCGTTGAAAACTTGAATACTTTGTCTGACTAAAGTATTTCGACACAACTTCGTTAACGAAGCGATCCGAATCATGTACCAGAAAAGCTCGTCCATGCCCTTGCCACGAGATAATATCCTTCTTTCCAGTCGCTTCCGCCTGATCCAAGATTCGTTGCAGCTTGAGAGGAAAACTCGCTTGAGAAACCGTCGATGAAGTTGCACCGCTCGGATCGGGTCGAGCCGCCTTGCTTTGTCTTGTTCTGTTCGAGGCAGCTCTTCCGCTGCCGTTACTCCCATGGCTGGCATTCTCGTCCGTAACAAGCGTGGAATCTTTGTCACCGTGAGAGGAAGCTGAGTGAAGCGGGCGAGGTGCCACATCCACAAAGCGAGCCTGCGAATTGGCGTCAGCTGCGGTGTCTTCAGCGACGCTACTACTGCGACTATTCCCACCACGAGGCGGTGGACATGTCGGATATCTTGATAGAACAGGTTCGTCGTCTGGATTACCAGCGGCACGGATTCCATTACCATTGACTTTCTGGCGAGTCATTCGGCGGCATAAAAACTTGAGGCCACGCAGGAACTTTTCGTGGTAATAGCTCCCGGAATCCTCGCCTGTCAAACGATTGAAGTTGTACAGATTCAGTTGTCGCAAAAAGGAACTTTTCTTAGTCATGACAAAGTACTTTGGCAGAACCACAGACACAAATTCCGCCTGCTTGTGAATTTTGAACTGTTACAAGTAAGAAGTGTGTAAGAAACAAAGTATAGCTGAATCTGCAATTAAAGTTTTGACGACAAGTCATTCGCAAACGTACCGATCTTCCATGTGGCAACCACCCAACAATGTGGTCATAGCCATCCTGCTCAATCTGCGTAAGGGTTTCATGAAGTTTCAGGGGGAATGCTGCATTAGGTGTACGATTTCTGGAACCCTCGGACCGTACCAAGTATTGCTCATCGGGCAGCGGAGCTTCCAGCGAATAATCGCGGTAATGATGCTTGACAAAAAGACGTTTGTTGTTTTTCGGAGTCATGCCAGGAGCCAGCTTTTTGTAACTGTAGGCGCTATTGTTGGCATTACCACTTCCGTTGCTAGAAACACTGGCATCGGCACCTTGCTGCATCTGCTGTTCTTGCCGGGGAAAAGACGGTACCTCTGTGTTGGATAGCATGGCCAAAGCTTGCGATGCAGGCGACAACACGCCGTGAAATTCTGCCGCTTGCTGCTGTATCGCAGCCATGGCGGACGAACGGTTATTTTGATTGTTCATCAATTGACGTTCGCGAATCTCCCCACTGACCATAGCCAACATTTCCATCGACTTGGTGCGATGCGGGACATGAACAAAACTTGGTGGCTCGTGATTCATCGCTCCAAGATTCGGGGAGCTAAATGGTGTCCGGGTTGGAAAAGTAGGCGAGCGTACTGTGTGCATTGACTGCGGCTGCTGTTGTCCCGAAGCATGTTTGTTGTGGTTCAAGGACGTTGACGCTGACGCCCTTGCAGCTGCTGCTTCATTTTGCTCATTTGAGAAAACCGATTGTTGGATTGTGACACAAGCCACTGCTGTACAAATGGTGGGAAGTGGCTGTTCAGCCATAGCTTCCAGTTGCCCCTGCTGAAGTTGGTCAATCATGAGGCCCCCGACTACCAACTCGATCGGAGCCACTTGAACAGATGGAGGCAAGAGAGACAATAGTTCCGAAGTGTCGACAAACATGGGCTTTCCCGTATTTTTCCGCGGTGGTACGCCGATCTTGAGGTGAATAGATAGATTTTCTCGCGAAGAATCTGCAGTAGGCAAGCGAACAGCACTCCGGGCCATGGCATCCCTTAGCGCATTTTTGGCTGCAACCGTAGCGTCGCCACTACTCGTTACAGGGGCACACGCAGAATCAATACCAAATCCAATACTAGTCATAGATAGTAAAATAGAAGGAGGAACACCCGATGACTTTGTAGCGTTAGGGGGAGTTGCAGCTTTTTCGTACATTACAGGGGGTTTTGCAGGTGGAGGGGCACCCCATCGTCCTGCTTGCTGCCCCTGCTGCGCTTGTTCAGACTGGGACGTCCAAGAAGAATTAGCAGTGAAGGAATGACACTTGGTTCCTCCGGCGACACTCCTTGCTGTTGCCAAAGAAGGTACACTATTACTATTCCCATTACTTTTAGTCGTATAGAAAGAAGTTTCTGGAAAATCAGGAGGCGGTGCTGCTTGTTCTTGGTCCCACTGTCTACGACCAGCAGTATTAGTAGGCAACAGAGAAGTACAAGAAGATTTGTTGCCATCGTGATTGGCTATTGTGCTACTTTTCGTAGTCTCCGATGGAGAATGTTTAATGGGAAGACTGGCGGCAACGTCCACCAGAGCGGCCGCTGCTGCATTCTTCATAGCAACATCGGCCGTGAGCCTAGCGCTAGATCCTTTGGCTAGTCCCATCATGGCTGTAGTTAAGTTGAGCAAGATAGCAGATGTAAAAAAAAGATGTAGATATAACTATCAAGATGTAAAATGCGAAATGTATTCAAACGATTGGCTTCGCCTGGGCTGCTTCTCTTGTACCATTATGTTCGCTTGCTGCCTACTACCCGAACCAACTCGACCTTCGCTCTTCTCGTTCTTGCGCAGCAGAACTTTGTATGGCTCGGGATCTCCAAAGTGCGTGGTGCCCGGACAGCAGAAAACCCACGCATCAAATTAATTTAATTATGGTTCGTCAGTTGGCTGGCCGACCAGAAAAGCGAACATCACGTAAGCAGTAAAGTCGGTTTGAGAAAACCCGGGCGTACATAAACGATTTATCGTACTGCTACTAGCTACTACTAGTAGTAGTAGCTAGTAGTAGTACTACTAGACTGGCTACTGTACCGTTGCTAGTACTAGCTACTGTAGCTACTGTAGTAGCTAATAGTAGTACCGAATATTATTCGGCATAGCCATAGCAAGCTACGAAGTAGACTAGAGTAGCTACTTGAGCTTGCAGCAAACCTCAGGCTGTTCCACCTATGCAAAACAGTAACAAGTAGTCCGCAGTGTCAAATAGCCGAGTGCATCAGTGCTTTCATTGCAATGAAGGCGCCATGTACAAAGCAAAAGTTGCAGAGAACTGTACTAGTAGCTAGTAGTTGTAGTCTGAATGGAGAAGATTCAAATGTAGTGTGAGCCAGATTCGTTTACGCCATGTTCTGGTCAAAACTGGTCTCCCCGCGCGCTCGCTTCTTGAGGCTCTCGATTCTTTCCCTTATTACTATTTTACGAGAGTAGATGCAAGCTCTCTCATATGCTGCAAAAGAGTACTACGCTTACCATTCTACTAATAGGTGCTGCGATCCATTGTGAACCCTCTTCAAATCCAAACATGTGTATTTTTAGCTAGAGTATGAGTTGGTGTGTGACTAAGTTACAAGACTTTGCGCAAGGCGCGGTTTGATGTAAAATACAGTAGGTACTACGTACTCGAGTATGCAACAATGAATACGCCTGTGCCTAAAAGGCAATAAAAGCAATTTTCTACTAGTCTCTGTCTAGTATAATGGTCGTGGCAAGGCAGCCAACGTCAACCAATGCAGTGGGCATTGTGATCAGCTCCATCACAGGTACTAGTACTGACAAACTCATCCATTGAGAATTGTTTAAAAAATAAATGAGATCAATGTGAGCTTTTCGGATCTATCTCCGACTGAAGAGTACAACTATGTCAAGGCTTCCAACTCGAACAAAAATGAAAAATTGGATAGTTCATTTTGAGCATTGAGCCCATGCAGGCAGATTTTATGACAGCTATATAATTCATTTACTCCCGCGAGGATTGGTGTGATGCGAGAGACTTCTTTGAAAAGCAAAAATCATGCAAGCCATAGCTGCCTTCTCTTGTTGGCTTCCCCAGTGCATCATCAATCTTGACCAACCGGTCTTTCATTTCGCTAGCTAGTACTCTATCCTTCTTTGGTCTTGCAGGTTTTGCGTAACGTCTACTGTTACCTGTTACCCAACACCATGTGGCGTACCGTATCCAATCGTAATACAAGCAACTACATAGATGGCTTTGTCGTGTGTGTCTCCCAATTCTTTCAGCACACGTCCTGTTGGAAAGTCCAAGCCTCCCGGCACCACGTCAATAGGTAACAGCTTTCCATAGGGAAAAACTTTGGCCACATGCAGTAGATCGACTGGCATTGCGTTGGTGTTTTCTAACGTTGGTACTCCCAATTTGACATGAATGAGCATTTCTTGGCGGCCTCCTGGAATGTGTTTGACCACGCCAGGAATGCTATTGAACTCAATGGCATTCCGAACCGCTCGTGTGGCTGCCTTGGTAGCATCATCATCACCATGTTGATCGACACCAAATCCTACTTCGACGAACATAAGGGTTTCAGGAAACGTCGGTTCGTCCACCAAAACAGCACCCAGTCCAAGAGCTTTCCATTCTTCCGACCATACAGGTCTATCCTTATTTGTGGATAGAAGACTCGACCACGTAGAAGCGGAACGAAGGTTGAAAGAGGATGTCGGTGACAATAACGATGACGTGAACCGGGACACTGCTATTCTTCTATCATTAATCCTGGCGTTAGCGGCCGGTGTAAGCCGACAGAATGTTCGACTCATGTTGGTTGCCTGGCGGCTTAACAAAGGCTTCATCGTCATGGTAGGTGGTAGGTGGCAACTGCGAACGGAGGTGCGTAAAAAAGGGAAACAAGGAAGGTGCCTACTAGATCCTGGATCGGAGGGAAAAACCGCCCAATAAAATTCAAAACTGAGTTGGCTAATTATTTTGTAAAGCAGGAGTGACCAGTAAGTATTGTGGGAAGAGCGAATACAAATAAATCCAAAACCTCAACAAAATAATAATACTCCAGTTAATAATCATCATAGGGTCTCGTAAACTACCTACTGTACAAGGTAGCCTACTACTACTAGTAAAAGAATACACTCTAAAGCTCCAAAAAAAAATCAACCGCCCATTAACCATTCACTAGTCTAATAGTCTACTCCTCTGATAACAGTTGTCACGATGGCTTCCGCTCATAAGCTTTTTCCAGTTACCATGAGCATTTCACAGAACGAAGAAGGTAGACAGATAATACCAGCGACAGCCACACCATCCAACATGAAAGGCGTCCACAGCCATATCTTGAAAGAGAGATCACCCAACCAGCACACCCGAAGCCACGAAATGACAAAATTAAGACGGGTCGTCAGTGCCGATGAGTCAACATTATCTCCTGTCAAGTCACTCCAACGCAGCCTTAGTGATCGGCAGGAGCACCACAAGTCCAGGTCAGAACCAGTATCACCAGTGCCCTCTGACCTACTCAGTGACGAGAACAAACTTGCACCGACCCTCGCCGATGCCGATACCAACGACTCTTTTCGTAGAAGCAATCGCACCACGATTCATCAAACCATTTTAAGTGCACTGCTCTCGGAGGAGCGGTATGTAGAGGCCAACCGTCGTGTGCGAGAACACCCGGAAGAGGCCGCCATTTGGGTACAACAGTCTCCCCCGTACCAGTACCAGTGCCCCCATACTCCTTTGAGAGAAACCAGGGATTCGGAATCAGCTGTCCCTGTCCGAAAAGAACCAAGTTCTGACATAACAATATTTTGCGAACGACTGCCCATTCATATCGCGTGTGGTAATTTGGCCTTGGCATCGGATTCCAAACTACGATTTCAACTGGAACAGTTGATTCTTCGTTTGGCACTGGCCTATCCGGAAGGATGCTCGCAAGTGGACAAGTGCAAAGATCACAGATTGCCACTTCACGAGGCCATTTGGAACAATGCTACCCCCGAGACGGTATCAATACTGCTAATGGCGGACCCATCCTCCATGTATCACAAGGATGCTTGTGGAAGGAATGCAGCCGAAGCGAATCGACATGGGTGTGGTGTATTTGTCGATCAAATTCGGGATCTGCTATCCCTGGGAATCGATTTTTGGGAGGATGCACGGCGGAAAGCAGAACATCGATTCGGGTATCGTTCGAATCTGGAGAATATCATCCCGCAGACAGAGGAATCAGTCTGTTATCCTTCAATTTGCTTTGCCGGTATAAGTGACCCGACCGCTTACGATTCTAGCCTGACTGTAGACTTGGAATCGGATTCTATCATTTCGGAATCACCATTTACCCTACTAGAAAACCGAGCCTTGTACCCGCAAAGATTCGGACAACGAGAAATCCACCTAAAGAACAAACGTGAAATGTCAAGGCCTGAAGAAGATGGGAACACTCGTGCCGAGATACTGCAAAACATGCTGTCGGAACTCTACGAGAAGAATCTTCAGCTGACAGCGACGGTTACGGATCTTGCCAACCAGAATGCTACCTTGAGAACTCGAGTGCTGGAACCAGACATCATACAGCCTCAGTTGAACCCAAATTTCTACAACGTCCCCATGGCTGCTACAAACACAACAGAGCTGTTGACACTACGAGCTCAGAACACGCTATTACAGCAAGAGGTGAACCGACTGAAAGAGAAAAGAAGAAAACAAACAAACAAAATCAGGTATCTCAAGAATATTCTCACCTGCACAGGTGGGGAAGACGCGTTAGTTGACTTTTCCGAAACAGAAAGTGCCACAACATGTTCTTTGCTGAGTCACAGCTTGACAACCAATTTTAGTGCTGCTGAAATGACACCCTTTGTGAACGACAATAATGTTGATGACGACGATGATAATAACTCTTTAGTGGCAAATAGTTTACAACGGTGCTTAGCCTCGAAATCGATTAATTCCGAGTCGATCCCTGTGGTTAACAGCAAATCTTCCAATCGGGCATATTGCATTACGGGTTTAGCCGCCTACAAGATGACGACCTTTGTCTCTCGACTACAGCGCAAAATTGGGAGCTGCGGTGAAGGTGTTGATATGCTGTCGTCGTCGTCGGACATTCCAGATGATGTCGAGCAAATTTGCAAAATGGCAGCCGCGATTTATTCAGATCATGTCAAGGAGTCTTCGTGGCGGTGCTGTGATCTAGTGTTACAGTGGGAAGCGCCGAACGTGGAAACACAAACTTTGGTTGCGAATGATAGGGAGAGAGGCGCCAGTAATTACAGCAATACGGATCTTTATTCCATTGCATCGTTTTCGGAAACAAGTCTGATGTTGGGCGAAGTTGACAGTGATTTTGCTTTTGAGTATGATCAGGAGAATCCCCATTGGATATAGTAGTGGCGGCAGCGGTGGTATGGTCGCAAGTAGGCACTCCGATTGATATAAACTCTACCGAATCACGTAGACTTCCAGCCATTACCTATCGCCTGACAGCATCTTGTAAACACTTCTGTTCAATTTATTAGTTGTTTAGCACCAGCGACAACTTGAAGTTTAACGCATTGGAAGAAGTCAAAGATACGATCACTGCCCCTTCCGCATCCTGGCACTGCAAAATGGAAGACTTACCTCGTCACGGGATGGAAACGTTGAACCCAGGTAGAAAGGGCAGAGCTAGCGAGAAGACAAGTCATTGCGCAGATGTACCGGCTCTGCACTGCTACTGCTGCTGCTTCTTCTTCTTGACCACTGCGCTTCTAAAAGTGCACTCGTCCGACGTTCGCGCCGTAGCAACAAGCCACGAATAGCTTATTCTTTCTACTAGTATTATTCTTTCTACTAGTAGACCAGTGTAGTAGGGATTAGTCCGTAGAAACTTTTCGCGGAGAGATAAATCAGCTGTGAGAGCTTCTGCAAAATTTTGAAGCGCATTCGTGTTCTGTTGAAAACTGAGTGATGAGTACCGAGTTCTGTACTGCTACAACTCCCTCCTTGGAATAAGAAAAGTTTGAAAACATGCTACCGATCACAAAAAGATAAAAGAAAAAAGGTAAAGCCTCAAGTGATGAGTACCGAGTTCTGTACTGCTACAACTCCCTCCTTGGAAGAAGAAGAGTTTGAAAACATGCTGCCAATCACAGAAGGATAAAAAGAAAAAGGTAAAGCCTATGGAGACAAGACCTTCGTTTGTATCTAGCTGAAGTAGGTTTCGATCCTACGACCTTTGGGTTATGAGCCCAACACGCTTCCTCTGCGCCATTCAGCTTTGTTACTGGATAATTTAGGGAAATTTACACTATAAATACTTAATAATAGTACTGTTTCCAAGATACTTGAGTACTCTACACTTATTAGACATACCATAGTGCGTGACAACAACAACACACTTCATTTCCTTCCCAAAACACTCCGGCTACACAATCAGAATGCCTAGATTAGGACACGATGACTTGCCGACGGACCGTCCACCAATTGCCAGTGCTTATTCGGCATCTAACCAGCAACAGCTTTCGCCTCCAAAAATGCTGATGATGCTTCTAGGTCTCTTTGTTCTGAAGAATGTCTTCTTTCACGTAAGTTTCTCCTCCTTTTGTTGTTGTCGCATAAATTAGTCCACTGGACGCTTCTAACTTCGAAACCTCTTTCTAAATGTATATCATTCGTAGGACTACCGATCGGAAGAAATTGGAATCTTGAAAGATTTGGGACAGACGGACGATCAGATTCAACAACTGATACCAAAGACAGCCTCGGAACGAAGACGAAAGGCAGAAGATACTATCGATGAATTCGAACAAATGAAAACAGATATTTCATTGCTAAAAAAGGAAGTGAAATCCTTGCGTGCTGCTTTGGAAAATAATGATCAGAAATCAGCGAAAAAGGCCGCTCAGGAGAGAATACAGAATGAATCGGCGGCATCAGAAGAAACAGAGCAATAGAATTTGTTCTTAACAAATATGACGAATAGTCACTCGATTACAATGTACTTCCTGATTAAACGATGTGTGCTTATCCCCGACTACATCTAAAATGAAGCAACTGCACACTCAAGTATCGGCCAACTTTTTCTTGACTCTGGATTTTGACTTCCGGCGACTCACATTCCAGCCTGTGCCCATGACTCGCTCGGCTGCCGACTCCAGTTGTTTGCTTGGCTGAATATTCGGTAAGGATAATAGATTCGCCTTTGCAAGACTCTTGCGTTTGCGCCGTTTTTTCTTCGCCCGAGCAATTTTGCTTTCAACAGCATGAGCATGACTACTATCGACAGTCGTAATTGTATCAGATTGGGAACAACTTCTTCGCTTGCGGGAACCGGCTGTCGATGGCGTCACTCGGGACTGCAAACGTTTCTTGGAAGATGAAGTGCTCGAATCGGGAAAAGCGAAGTCATCTTCGGATTCTTCATGGTCCTCGTATTGGCGAGCTCTTCTTGAAGCAAAGGATGTCGGTGAGGAAGGTTCAACCTTCTCGCGACCACTTTGCGGTGTGGTAGTAGGTTGATGGAGATGAGTATTACCTCGTTTCTTTCTTGATCGTCGTCGTAGCCAATTGCTGTCACCGTTGGTGGTATTTTGATTGAAGGTAGCGATGGGAAGACTGCTGCTACTGCTGCTACTGCTAGTAGGGTCGCTCTCAATCAATTCTTCCTTGTTTTTTCTTCGTTGGGGTTTGGTTTGATTTTGTGTCGATCTCACGACACAGCCTTTAAACTGTGGCGACGGAAGTAATGTCGCTGAGATGGACTGCCGGGCGGATCCTTCTTGTTCTGGATCAGATGAACTTTTCAAGAGAGCCCTAGGTTTTACCGATGGAACATTGTTTGGGTCCACCGCTTTCGTTGTACTTCGAGTTGTACCTTCTGCGTGCTCAAAAAACTGAGGGCTGTCATAATGATTGGGTGCAGAGAGTGTCGTGTTGTTTGGTGTCGCCTTGTCTACAGCCAAAGTAGAAGTAGAAGAAGAAACAGTTGCATTCGACACCAAAATATCAGCACTCATGTTTGTTTGGTTGGCTGGCATGTCCCTGCGGTAGCTACATGCCAGGACTTTAAACGGAAGATGTGCAAGATCATTTGTTATAGCTATTGTTGATGTTGTCATTGCACCAGCCGCTTCAGAAGTTACCATTTTGGGTTGAATAGTCTCATCCGACATTGATGCGACGGGTGGATGAACGGCTGTTTGGATTACTTTTTCCGCTTTGGCTCCTCCCCATTCGACATTTGCATGTACGTCGCCCGAGTAGTTTGCCATGGTGAATTGTTTCTGCTGGTTCAAAACTTCGTCAGGCGATTTGTTGGAGATAGATGAAGGCACGATAATTTCGGATGGCAATGTGGCTGCTTCGTAGTTGCTCGGGTCCTGGTGGACCTTCCAAATGGCCCGTTTTGATTGAGACACCTGTGTGTTTTTGTTTCGTGACAAAAATTCAAGATCCTGAGGAACCAGAGGATGGTGGGGACTGTCGCGTACAACTTTGGGCGGTCGATAGATTTTATAGACACTCACTTCACCGTCCGAGCTGGAGGATTCTGCTTCGTACGACAGTTGGTCTTTTTCCGCTAGTGCGTGTAAATATTCCTCTTCTTCGTTATGATATTGGTGGCCAGTACTGGTATTATCAATTGGTGCTCCATTGGCGGTTGCTTCTTGATTTGCTTTGGCGGACAAGAATTCCTTTCGGTTGTAGAACAAACAACATAGCCAGGAACCAGCTGCAGTGCAGCTGTAGAAGATCCATAGCCAGACGGGTGTCCGGCTTGGTTTGGAAGGATGATTTTCAAAAAATGTCGAGCGGTGGTCTTGTAAAACGGAGTCAGGCAATGGTATCATCGTGATCGCCTCCACGTCGACCTTGACAAAAGGCCCGTTAGCATGGAGCTCTACCGGCACCAACTTGGATTCACGCGTCTTGAATTCCAAAACTTTTTTGGGTAAATTGGCCAGTCGTCGGGCGAGTAATTTCGGTGCGTCTTGATGATGATGATGTTGGTGTTGACTGTCGTCGCCATCTGGCCATGGACCGTCTTCCCAAAGTGCCACAAGCAGCATTCGTGCAGAATTGGATATTTTATCCGGTTTGGAAGGATCGTTGGGTTCAAGTGGAAACAGCATGGAAAGCGTTGCATCTCCCATCAAACCTAGAGATGATGATGTGACGTTTGTTATAGTAGAAGTAGTGTTTACCATCTCCCACGTAAACTTGAGGGGCTGCTCCAGTGGAAAGAAATCGTTTGGATTTTGGTCATCGTCGTCGTCGCTGTCGTTGATATCGTCGACCGTCAGTATATATTGTTTGGAATCATCCAACCATTGTGAAGTCCAGTCGTAGGCGTCGACAGGAGCGCCGTCGAACGAGAAAGTGGCCGTGACGGAGACTCGTATTTGGAGAAGGACGTTCTGGTTGATTTTGTTGTTGTTTTTGTTGTTGTCCTTGTTGCCGTTATCGTCGTTATTGTATTCCGACATGGCATAGCCCCCTCGTGGAAGCAATACAAGTACAACTAGTAAGTACAAAACGATTGCCATCTTTGAACGCCGTTGAAAACACACTGTCTTTTCGTCACCGGATTTGCTATTTGGCGTGACACAAGAAAAATGAGTCTATTCTTATTTTCGTCGACTTTTTTACAACTGGGTTTCGTCTCTCGTTTTACTACAGCTATGTTCAGGCGTCTTACTCCTGTATTCCCATACAATATAAGAGTGTAGAATTTCTTTTATGTTGGTGTATTTTGAATAGTCGGTTGCTTGCTTGCATGCGTCGCCGTTATTGTTTGTTGTGGTTGGCTATTGGCTTTCATGCTATGCTCTCTACAGCTCTCGCTGTGTGTGATGTGTTTTATTGAACAGCTTCCATTAATTAGCTGTATTTCTTTCGCAAGTCATTGGACGCTCAGGTGACAGATATTCGCGTCGGCAGCAAATTTCGTCCAGTGCTCGCCGCTATTTTCATTCAACGACTCTTCCAACCGTTGTCTCAACTAGTAAAACCATTTTGCAGGTATGGACAACCGAAGCTACAACATGTTTTCAAGAATGCTTTAGATACCTTGCGTAAAGACTTAATACTAGCTAGAACGGCTCTCGACAGCCCACGGATCGGCTTCGGCTACGACAATTCACTGGAGTCATTGTGCTGTCATGGTTTTGTTGAAGATGGCTTCAATAGCTTAGTACATGCTTTTCGTATAGTCTGGGAGCGGGCTGCATTTTCCACAAGAAAACACTCTAGCAAGTGAATGCGTCTGTTCTTTCTAGTGGTTTCGGTATTCTCTGGCTTTGTGGTTGTGCTTCTTGTCGTCTTGTATTGGTGCGTGCAAGGTTGTTAGGTTTTTGAGTCGAAAGTGCTGTTCCTGCCAGCACCATTGAAACGTTGGACACCAAACACTAGAAAACGAAGAAGACGAATGAATGCACGGTACCCACCAATCATTACAAGCAGCAAAAACAGGCACAATCATTCTTTTTAGTCCTACAGTAACGTTGTTTAATCAATTACTGATTCGTATATTCTTCATATGGGAAAATCTGTACTCGACTGAAATGATCGGCTGGAATGCAAAAAGCAGTGTTCGTTGAGAAGCCCATTTTTTCCAACTATTGGGGGTCTATCCTGTGCTTTGAACTGCAAACACAGCTTCATAGCATCAATGGCACCATCGTCGACAATATTAGGAAAATCTATCTTGTGCTTTGGGTTGACAATAGCTTGCATCTTTTGAATCATGTGCAATGATGCGAATGGCGTCCGACCATATGTCATCTGGTAAAGGATGCAACCAAGTGACCAGATATCGGAAGCCTGAAAAGAACACGATAGAGTAAGATAAGAAACCAAAAAATGGCGGTCAGCAAAGCAACGAAAACTAACATTGAAGAGAGCGCACAGCGAGCAAACCAAATCAAGTATCGACGTACTCGACCGCACTTCATTTTTTGGGAACCAGGTTTACCACTACCCGTATCAAGAATTGCTTCCGGGCTCATGTAGTTCAAAGTTCCGATTTGTGACTCTCGGTAAATGTTCGTGGTATCCTCGCTTTGAATGGCCTTGGCAATGCCAAAGTCAATCAGCTTCAAGGCTCCACGTACAAATAGAAAGTTGGCTGGTTTGAGATCACCGTGAATAATGCGTTCTTCGTGAATGCTGTGCACTGCGCTAAGCATTTGCTGCCATGTCAATCGGATAAAATTCATATCAAGAGCACGAGATCCATCGCTTGATTTGATGGAGTTTTGATGCAAAACGTGAGCGAGATCTACCTCGCCAGCTTCCATCACGACAAACAGCGCTTTGCGTTTTTGGTCCAGTTCGCTGTCGTACATTTGGATAATGGCCGGGTTGTTACGCAGCCGCTTCAAGAGAGCGATTTCGTTGGCAAAACCATCGATAGCCTTGCGATCCATCCCAGATAGTTTAACCTTCTTAATGGCCAAAACGTTGCAGTCTTTTGTCAGCGCTCGATAGACTTTGCTAGAACCTCCCTTTCCGACAACTCCGAGTTTCATGTATGGCACACTGTTGACTTTCAAAATGTTGCTCTCACTTACTAGGGGCAAAAAGTCCGGATTCGAATCGGCAATAATTCTGGCTGTTGATGGGGATACTACAGCATCTGAAGAAGCACTGTGCGAGCTACGATCTGACGACCCGCGACGAGAATTACTTTGAGAGCTGCGCGGGTAGTGATCGGATCGTTCTGTCTGCTCACTATCTGTGGACTGATTGCTCTTCCGGGTAACTGATGTCGAGAGCTGCGAGCTTTGTGCGTTGTTTATGACTGCCTGTGACGATTCGCGAACAGGTGGCAAGTCGTTGGTGCTCTCAACCGTAGGTGTCGGTGGCTTTGATGTTGCGGTAGTTCCATTCGAACTACTTGTCACTGGCTTGAAGCGCTCCTCGGGATTCCAAGCAAACATATATCCTAGATCCACTTTGGAGATTTTGGTGGTGGAATCTGTTTCGGTATGAGTTGCCTTGCCACGTGCATTCATAGTGGTACTGTCATCTGCATTATCATCATCACTGTCTGAGTCTGAATCATTTGAATTGGGCTGCTGTGGACCGACTCGTTGAGCCTTACCAATCGAACGTCCCAGAAGCGGTGTCCTAGACAAAAGCCGAGGTGGTCGCTTCAAGGCACTTCCAGCAGCGTCACGATTCAAAAGGAGAGAGAAGGAGTGGGGTTTTTTGGTCCTTGCTGTCATGGCTGGTGAACTAGTAGTGGAATGTCGGTGCCCCCGAGTAGCTCGATCTTTTGGTTCTGTTCTAGTTTTAGGTGTAAAAGCTGAGCTGCTTGGTGTGAGTGTTTCCTTGCCCCTTTGGGAACTGCTAACACATGCTTTAGTGGTAGCCTCCGGTGGTGGTGTCTTGTTGTTGCTGATTACCACCTCAGTGGTTGACTCTGGTTTGCTGAATCTTTCGGCGTTACTACAAGCTCTTGGTTGTCCATTTTTTGTTGGCTCTGGTTTGCTGAGCCTTTCGGCGTTACTGCTAGCTTTCGGTTGTTCATTTTTACTAATCTCTTTATGGTCATCATTGTCATCTTCTGAATCAGAGAGCACCAGGGACATTTCCTCCAATGACATGTTATTTTTGCTAATGTTGTCTTTGTCTGCTTTTATTTCCTCCTTTTTTATTGTTGCTGTTGCTGTTGGCAGTGTTGATGCTGTGCTGTTGGTCACTTCTACCGTTCCTGCCTCGGTTTTGCGTCGTTTGGGAGAAACATCCGTTTCCGAATTCCGTTTGCGTGGGGAAAGACTTGTAGGGAGCTTTGGAAGATTTGATTTTGGTTTACTGTTTGTTTGATCTGCTGTAGTGGTAAGGGACAATCCACTACTCTTTCTTTTCCCTGACTCGCTAGATTGTATCTTGACTAAGGCTCGTTCGAGCGCTTGCTGCGGTTGTGCCTTTTTTGAAATTCCTAATTCAAGGACTTCCTTGGCTTTGATAACATTATCATTTTGCTCAAACTTGGCCCAGACCAAATAAAAAGTTGCTTTTTGGGACCCCACTCCATGTAATTGCATTTGTGAAAAGACTTGACGACATTCGTCGAGACTAGCTCCTGTCTTGATTAGCAATTCGACATGCGCCAGCCAAATTGAAAAAACGTGCAACTGATCCTGTGAATGATTGCGGAGAGGAAACCGGGATGTTGCTCGTCGATGGAGACGGAGCAGCAGCACGGGTTGGCTACGATTGCTTGTCGCATATCCGGCCAATTCCAACACCCGCGACCAACTGGTAGCATCGTTGGCCAAATGTCCATCCACAATATCCCGACAGAGTTGTCGATACTCTTCGGACGCATCAGCAGTAATACCAAAGAGACTATCGGCTGTTTCACGATACTTCAAGACTCTATGGCGAGGATTGGAAGCGTACGATGATGATGCTTTTGCTGCTGCTGCTGCTGCTTTTGCTGCTGCTGTTGTTGCTTCTGATGTTGCTGCTTCTTCTGTTACTGTTGTGGATGGCTGAGTGCTGGTGGCAGAGGTTGATGCTGTAGAGAACTGTAATTGTCGTCGAGAGGAAGGAACAGGCAAAGATGCTTTGCTCGATTTTTTCGCGTTGAGAGATTTAGCCGCGTCAGTAGTGCTACTAGTGCCTGTGCCAGTCGTCCTTTTATTAGCAAACGGAAGTGGTACCAAGACCTTTCGTTTTGTTTGTCGTCCATCGTCTTGTGGTTCACTGTTGTTTATTGACGACAATGGAATTAAATTGAAGTGTTTGTTGTTTTGGTGCGAAGCCAAGAGGGAGGATGCTCCAGCCAACGAAGAAGAGGAAGAAGAGGACGGTACAGCGATAAGGGATCGTTGTTTTGTAGTTTTGGTGGATCGATGAGTTTGGAGATTCGATGAAGCATTCTCCTTGTCCGTTACTAAGTTTTCACGGCCAGCACCTGGAAGAGTTGGAACCAAACAGCTTCGTGGTTCTGTTGCCGCCGGTTGTTGAAATTCGTCGTCGTTTCCCATGGTCAGAATAGAAAGTAAAGATGGAAAAAAAAAGTGACCGTTTGCTTCACTTTTCTCCTCTTGTAACTGATTCTTGCTTTGATAAAACTATCCCCGAACTTAACTCCATTTATCCTCAACCTTACAGATTGAAGACTCATGATGGCTTTTTTCAACCGTCAAATAATGCAACACGATGTATGTGCTTGAGGAGGAATTCTAATCAATAGACCCTACTCATATCCGTAGAGTAGACTATCTAGCAGACTAGTAGTTTTGCCACTGCTGACTGCTACTATTAGTAATAGTAGAGTACTATTTTTAGTAGTAGTAGCTACCAGGTAGTACTCTCTCTACTACTAGTACTACTAGTAGCACTACTGTAGTACTCCGGAGTAGCTATTAGAGTACTTGCTAGTACGTAGTACCGTAGAGTAGTAGTACTAGGAGTAGTACTAGCTACTAGCTAGGAGTAGTTGCTACCGGTACTACCAGTACTACTACTAGACTACTACTAGTAGTAGTCTAGTATGGATAGTTGAAAAAGCAAAGCACGACGCAACTCTCCTGCCAAAAACTCAGGATTCACAAAAGTAGACCGTAAATACAAGGTAAAAAAATAAAGATTTCTATTTTTTCTCCTTCTAAAACTATACAACAGCTAAGATGGAAGATAACGAAGGAACTTCCAATCAACTATCATTCGACGATGGAGAAGAAAGAGCTTCAACCGAGCGATGGACTTGTGAAGCTTGTGGTTGTAATACGAATGCTTCTTCAGATCAATCTTGTACTATTTGTGGGACAGCTTCAGGTACGAAGAGAGGAACAGAAGAGACTTCCCAAGAAGAACGTACTTTACTCTGTTTTCGTTGCTGTCTTCATCCTGTTATTTTTTGAGATGGATTAGGGATGTATCAGAGACGTGTGGTGCATCTCTGTATTGGTAATGTAGAGGCGGCGTTGCTGTCCATTTCGTTATCATTTAACATTGTTACTTTGGCACTGCTGCGGAGGGTTCCTTTTTTGATTGTTTTTTGATTGAACAACACGAAAGCACTGTCATCTTGATCCGCACGTGTCAACACCAATTTTGCGACTCACCGTCAATTATTATTCTTTCTGGCTAATGTATTCAATTCTTACAACGATGACAGGCTCATCCATTTTAAGACGGGCTGGTTATGCCGCAAGAGCTGGATTGTTTGCACGAGAATTTGGCAATCGAAGAGATTTTATGGGTGCCGCCGATGCTGGCGACATTGCCGACATTTGGGGTCGTGTAGTCGACGGAACTGGACTAGGTGGTGGAGACGATCATGATGTAATGGCGGCCTTGGCCATGGAAGTGGCAGGCCATCAGGGAGGTCGCAATCGTGAAGCCACTCGACAGCGTCTCTTGGATGCGGCCAGAAGTTTTCACTTGTCCGCCACTGGTCGCTCCGGTGAGTTTCCTACGGCATCATCAACAACTACAAATTCTCACGAAGATCTGATGCAAGCTGCTACGGACAACGCCTCTCATTATAGTCCTCGGTGGAGCAGTCCTACTCAAATTACTGGCCATGCCATCGCACATTATGGAATCGAAATAGGTGATGGTGAACGACAGAATGTTGCCCATTTACCCTTTGGAGCTGATGAAGGAAGAACTGTGCGAGCGCACGATTCGATTCCCCGAAGTCTTCCTTTTTCGGCCATTTTATCGTCTGGCCAAAGCCAGGAGCGACGACGTCGACGTGTGTTCGGATTCAAGGTTGCATTTGACCATCCCGACAGAGAAACTGGCAGTAGTCTTGGAGGGTGCTATCTGGTGGGCCTGACGACATCGCAGTTTAGGAATTTTGGAGAACGAAACAGTCTTCAACAATCATCTCTTTTTTGGGGAATCGAAGATGCTGGAAATAAATTTGAAGGTTCCAGCTTTGGCAGTCCAACAACACGTAGTAGCCGTACAAGTGCTGCTGAGTACGGTACAGAACTAGAACCGAGCGAAGCACCACTCAATGACCACGATGACCTGTTCGGTGTTCGTGAGGTGGTAACTGTGATAATAGATATTGAAAGTCGCAACATGACGTTTTGGCGAGACAGTCAGCATTTGGGTACGCTTGTGGCGAATTTGCCCCCGCGAGGCAGCATGTACCCGGTTGCCGTTCCTTTCAACGCTGGATCAACGGTTGCCATTACCGGGTTAGATGGTGATCCATTGGCCTTGTACGTCATTGATGTATTATAGTGTTTTTCTTGTCTCTTTATTTGGGTTGGTTGGTTGGTCCTCACACGGATTCTGAATTTATCCTACAGGTTGCAAAATTTTAACAGTGGCTGGAAACAAGCAAAACTGCAAAACGATGAGGAAAATCGCAAGAGATTAGCCTCGCTCCGTTCCGTCTTGATCGAAGACGATAACATTTCACCACAGGCAGAGAATCTTTTGAGAGTTATTTTTTCGTGGTATTCAGCTTCAGTCCGTGAGAGTTCTTCTACTGTGCAGCTCAATCGGGTGGAAGCAGCCCGTTTGTGGTACAGTTGCGGAATCAAACTCGCCCATTTGGAGGGACTCTTCGAGGCAGACGAAAAGAAATCTCATGTTGTATTCGAGGACTTCATTAATATTTTGGGCCGTGTCATTCGAGAGGATTGCGAGGCTGGCGAGAACCATAGGAAATCTGACGACCCGCAGATTCAAATTGGAGACAGAGTTCAGTTGGTGGAAGGATACGAATCGAAGGGTGATGCAACAGCCGGTCCCTTGCAGCCTGGTGACCGTGGACGAGTCGTCGAACTGCAACGTGGGCCTAGTGGCCAACGGTAAGGTTTCAAATCGTGTTATCTTGTTTTTCAATTATTTGTTTCATTGTCTTGTACACAAGCTCACATTTTTCGCGTTTCAGGCACTCCGTTCGCGTTTTGTTCGGCGGGAGACGATGGTGGTACCAACCGCAAGCAGTTGTACCAGAAAGAGGAGGTCTGATTGAATCGCCAGCTGTGTGGTTCGTAAGTCGAATTCTTCGCACTCACGGTTTTGACCATACTACGTTGGAATCATACGTCGGAAATGTGGTGACAAGTGAATCATGGCAATTTGGTGATATTGTGGTACCTCGAAAGCTGTCTTTAGAAGCTGATATCAGCTCGGCGGACTCGGTTTGTGGTCGAATTGTCCCCAGTGAATCTATTTACTGCAAGCGTCCTTCCCCGTTTGCCACTCCCGAATTAGTTGGGCGAAAGTCAAAAACTGTCTTGGTAGAATATGTGAACAAAAAATTCAGCGAATTGGTAGGATTGGCGCCTGATTTATATTCCGATGAATCATCAGTGCAGCTTCAAACTTGCCGAGTGAGAGTGTCTGAGTTGGTCTACTCAACCGTGTTTCATGGAAGCTTCGTCTTTGAAAAGACGAGCTCGGGTCTAGGAAGGCCGAAGAGACTTGACTGGTGCCACCCTGCTAGTTTGCATGGTATTGATAGCACGTCTTTCTGTCTTTCACCGCAGGATGTTGTCGGAAGCAACACCAAGAAAGATGTTGCTGGTATTGCTGAACTCGACGTTCGCGCTATTGAGTCGGTCACAAAGGAATGCAGGAATCATCCTGGATCATTGGCAAGCCTTTTTGCCGTAGGTTTGCCTGGTGCCATTATTACAGCCATTGAAAAGACGAAAGAAAAGGCCGAGAAAGAGGAACCAAAAGAACAACAGTCTCAGGTCGTGGAAGCCTTGGGCGCGTTGCTTTTCTGTGTGAGCACAACGCTTTTCTCGTCGCTAGACGCCTCAAGTGACAGCGACAAGAAGAAAGCGGACATCGTGGGAGGATCAACCAATCCAACCTCAGGAGATGCAGACGATTCAATGGAAGAAGCATCATCCATTGACCTCTCTGGTAACCAGTCGAATATCGCCGAGGAAGTTGGCGCTGCAAACAGTCGAGTATTAGGCGACCCTAGTCGAAGCGCGCGCCTGTCGTCGCTTCAAGAAAGGCGCAATGTCTTGCTGGCCTTGATGTCCCGTGCTCGTCGCGGTAATGCAAGAGGTGCTGGATCGCTTAACGAATTAGCGGAGAGAGACGCTGACGATATGGGCTCACTACGTCAAATGATGCCGGGCATACCGCTAGGCCCTGGAGCCGCGGCCGGTCCCTTCTTTTCTGGTGCGGAAGCCGACATTTTTCATGATCGATCCTTTGACGAGTTCTTCGCTATGTCCTCAGCAGAAAATCCTAGGGATGAGAGAGCCTTCGGTGGTGCTTCTGAGGGAGACCCTGGTCCTCCGTCGACCGGCTCTGTCTCTCGAATCGACAAGACGAATCCATTTCTGTGGTCAATCATCCGTGGGTCGAGTGCTGGCCCTGCAAAGCGATTACCTGCTCGCGACTCTTCCGGTATTTCGGTACCAGCTGTCTTGCGAAGTCTTGGGTTGAATGCATTTCTTACGAATAGCTATGAATGGGCTGAGGCACTGATTGAAATGCAATCCAATGAAAAGCCGATCAGCACGCAATCCTCTTCTCTCCGCCGTGCTTACGATGAAGACGAAACTCCTATTTTACAAGTTGCAATATCGTTGGGCTGTTCGTTGCCGATTTTGAAACTCTTACTACAATGTGGCGCCCCTGTTGGCGAGACCGATGTTCAAAAGGCAGCTTACACGAATCAGCCGAGCGTCCTGGCGTTGTTGCTGCATCATGCTACACACTCACACGATTCCATTGATTTGGATAGGTGCAGCCCTACCGTTGCCGATGTTGTAAAACGAGCTGGCATCTTTCAAGAAGAATTGAAGCAAAAAATGACGGATCAATCTGGAGACTTTGTTGCAGCGTCGCTCTGTCTCCTCGTACAGTTCGGTTTGCTATGCCGGTCCAATCGACACAAGTCTACCCATTGGACAGCTTGCAGCGACACAGTGACAGGTACGCTTTCTGGTCATTCAATGCTTAGAGCACTACAGACACAGCAGACGGCATCGGGTACGCGAGCCCACGAACTTACCGATACAGACGAAGATCATAACCACGACGCCGACGAAGCTAACTCAACAACAAATCTGTGCGAAGAGGGGCTCTTGAGCATAACTCCTGCCGACGTTCTAGCGAAAGCATTTCTCGCCGATTCCACTTGTGCTTTGACCAATTTGCTGCTTCTTATCGAAGATAGTCTCTACAGCAAAGCTGTGAGCGACGGAGCTGTCGGATTAACAATGCTCATGGTACTGCTGCAAAAGTTTCCTTTCCTCAGGTCGTCTGCAGAGATGCAGCGATATGGTTTCGGCGAATTGGTCGCTTTCCATTCTACGTTGGCTTCGCGCCGACTTGCCGACGCGGTCGGAAAAAAAGGAGGAAAAAGGCCCAATGCCGTTGAGGATTCAACTTTAGACTGTTCCAAGCAATATGATGGCAGTATTCGTTGCCCTGCCAAGCACGTGGCGGTACTTCACATTACCCGACATTCTTCTTTTCGCTGTGACCTGTGTGGTAAAGGCGTCGACAGAGGCAGGCCTATGCACGGCTGCAGAGAGTGCGACTGGGATGCCTGTTTTGAGTGTACCGACAGCACGACAGCCCACGCGAAGAATGCACACGTAAAATTTCTCGCTGAAAAGTGTCATGAAAGTCTCGCTTCGAATTGCAGCGGTGAATCAATTACGGGGATTTGTAAAGCTTCTGTCGAGAAGTCGCTTGAAATGCTGTCAACTCTGGATAACTCGAAGGGTCTCCATAATTTATCGATTTGCATAAAACAACGCGATTGTGCTGCTATGCGAGAACTTGCACGAATGCTTGAAGAGCCAGGGCAGATTACCAACTACCAATTTGCTTTTTCCATTCTGCCTTCTTTACACGTCTCACTCCTTGGGAAGGGATCTGAGCTGGAAAGATCTAGTTGTCTTGGAAGAAAATCCGTTCACAGAAACAAAAAGGCAAGAGTTGTTGGCGATTGCGGCAAGGGAGCCTCTGATATTGCCAAATATCTGTTATATCGTGAATCTCATGGCAAAGATGTAGTTATGGAAGAAGAGCCGAATGAAGATGAGAATAAGCCATCTGACTCTGCAAAAGAATCTATCAAGACCGGAGAAAACAATAAGAGCCGCCCAGAAATATTTCGGCGATTGCACAAGGTTCTCTCCTTCAACGAGACCCTATCGTCCGGCCCCATTTCTCCAAAAGGCGCCGAGCTGGGTTCAGGAAAGGGCACTCTTAAGTCATTAACTCAACCGATCGAGGTTCAACTTTGGCCATCCAATGAGAGCCAAACCAGTTTGCTTTCTCCTGCTTCCACACCAATGACACTGAAGATCGAACCGCTCGTATGCTTGGAGGACGTCGAGCTGCACGTGTTGAGGACGTGCAAAGTTGCTCATCCTACTTATTTGTGCTTCTGTCAGCAATTGGCAAGAGAAGGTGCTATTATCGTCGAGCAGGCTCGTATCGGAAGAGGGAAGAAATGGAGACTCGGAAAGATCAATTCTTACGACGAGGAGCTTGGATGTCATACTCTAAATTATGCAGTGGCATGGAAAGACTCCGACACGCCGCTTGAGTTGAACAATACCGAAAACTTTCGAAATGTTGAGTTCACGAAGGTGAAGACTCGGCTTGTCTTGGCGGCCAGAGAATACTATGTCCTGGGCAGCGACAGGGCGACGAATGATTCGAGCAGTGCAAACGCTGATATTGAAGAAGCTGAATCTATGGAAGACGTGAACTTGCCGTCCGACTTGCCCTTTGTTGGCGCAAGAGTAGAGCTCCGAAACGTCGCCGACGAGGATGAACGGAAGGGCTCTCAGACGGTTCTTGCTGTTATTCCGCAAACAAAGCAGTGCGTCCTTGTCTCTGATACTGGTATTGTGTCAACGTGTTCCTCTTCGCAGATTTTTGCTGAATCCTTTGCACGAACTAGAAGTGCCGCAGAACGAAGACGGAGAGAGCGACGACAAGACAGAGATCCATTCAGCAGAGGGTTACCCTTCTTCAGAACCCATTTATCCGAGCTAGCGAGACAAGACGGCGAGCCAGAGCAAGATATCGCGAACCAGGTGGGAGTCATGAAGCGAACCTGGTCGGCTTTGTCTCTCCTTGAGAAAAGGCAGCCTGTCGAGGTGACATCAAGATCGAACGAATCTACAGAATCGGAACAATACGCGCCCGGTAGGGGGTTGGTCCTGCGCTGCGAACAAGGAGAACTGCTAATCGACCAAGCTTCCATTGAGGTCCCACCACTGCTAAATGTTTCTTTCGGTGCCGGACCTCTCTCAACTGTTGACATTTCGTCGTCGCGAAGCCTGCCTTTGGTCGGAGCTCTGAAACAGCTGAAGCGCTTGACGGAACGCCAGTGTGACCAGGGAAATCCTGGCAGAGGAGTCGAAAAGTTGTATTTTGCCATCAACACAGATAGGGTACATGCGGTCTTGGACAAGTCGATCTGCAGACCGTTTACTGCGGCTGTACCCGTGTCCAGCAAGAGCTCTTTGTTCTGGCCTACTTCTAGACAAGGTAGCCGCGCAAGAAAGGCCAGAGCAAACTCCATTTCGGAGGAGGAAGAACCCTCTGGCGGGTTGTGCGATGGTCTCGGCGAAACATGCGTCCAGAGTATGGAGGTCTTAGGACTTCTCGCAGACTTTTCTGACGAGCCTCTAAGTGCAGAAAACAAGGGACTCTCCCAACAGCTAGCCGAGTCATTGGATGACCCTCTGACGGTTGTGGGAGGAGCTTTGCCTGAGTGGACTACAGCCGCTCCCATGTTTGCTCCAAAATTGTTCAGCTACGATGCTCGTCGACTTCTATTGGAGCGATCAGCTTTCGGCGTGAGTAGATCTGCATTGAGACAGCAGGAAGCAAAAGTTAATGTCGACCGTTTGCGCGAACGAATGGCCTCTCTGCGAGCTAGAGCTGTTGAACTAGTTGGCGAGGCCTTTTCGGGCGGAGCAGAAGGTAAGGGGTTGTTCGTGGACAAATTTGTAGAAATACTAAGAAGAATGAAAAACAAACTAACTTTCTATCTTGTATTGGAACTTAAAGATCCAACAGCTCTTCAGTTGCAGGCCGATGAGCTCTATGGGATGGAAGAAAGTTTGTCGAATAGAATCAAGGCGGCTTTTCGAGCAGAGCAGTGGCAAGAATATGCTCTTGAAGTGGCCAAAGCGGCAGTGGAGAGAGATTGCCTCTTGTCAGACGCTGAAAAGATTTTCGAAAGAATTGCAAAGGCTGATCATATTTGCGGTAGGCGAATTGAAGTGAGATTTTCGAAAGAGTCTGGATTTGATGCAAGCACCGGATCCGAAGCCGGCGTGACAAGGGGATTTTATGCTGATGTCGCCGAGGCTTTGCTCTCTTGTGAAAATGTGTCTGGTGTGAACTGTGTGCAATTTTGTGCGTCATTCTCTAAAGATAAATTGCAACAAGACGATTTTCCAAAGATACCTGCAATTCAGTGTGACCCGTGCAAGCTTCCGACGTTCATTCCAGATACAGATGCTAGTTCACAAGTCATTATACCGACACCCCGAAGCGACAGTCGCAGTACTTTAGGGGTGTTTCCTCGGCCCCTTTTGCCTCAACATCCACAGTTTGGAGAGGTTTTGGCGCGATACAAGTTCATTGGCCGGCTCTTTGCGGCGGCAATGAGAGATAGTTTTATGTTCCCTTTACCGTTGTCAGCTTCATTCTTGAAACTAGTACAGCGCTGCGATGACAGTGTAAGCTCGCTGGATGATACGGTTTTGGATGCAAAGTTGGACGCCAAGAAAGGAAGGCGGTCAATTATCTTAACAGCGAGTGACTTGCCTCGTCCTGGCTTTTTGGGTGGAGAAATCTATGCCGTGGACACGTATATCTGCCAGGCCCTGGATCGCATCGACGTTGAAGCAAGCGACACACCGCTTAGTCCGCAGCACGTCAAGAGACGATATTCAGAGATTGCTTCAGATAAAAATTTCGCTCGTGTAGCCTTGGGGAAACATTATGAGCTTTCGTTTGAAGAATATTTCCAAGATCGCACATTTGTGGATCCCCTTGATCCCACTCAGGGGCCCGAAGCTACCCCGCTCTGCCCAAATGGGTATGAGAAGCAAGTGACAATTTATAACGTAAGAGACTACGTTGCACTTGCCAAACAATTCATGCTTCACGACGGCGTAATCGGCCAGGCGCAGGCGTTTCGATCGGGAGTGGATGATTTCTTTCCATCAGAGTACCTGCGCCTTTTTACTCCCGAGGAATTGCAGAAGGACGTCTGTGGCACTGGCGACAACGTCGATACGTGGACAGAGTCTGATATTCGTGCATTGCTCAAACTTGACGGAGGAAAGGGCGTGGCCGAAGCCTTGGTGGCTGTAGCTGCTATTGGCGGCGAAGGTGGTGCGTCGCTAAGTCGACGTTTCGGAGCCTCATCTCCAACCATTGGCCATTTGGTGAAGGCACTTTTAGAAGCCAATCCAAAGCGACGTCGGCAGTTTTTGAGCTTTGTCACAAGCGTCCCTATAGTGACACCTGGAAAAATTGAAGTGGTTCCTGTCATGTCTCCCAGTGGCGAATTCCAATCCATGAGCGACCCAAGTTGCCTGCCGCGCGCCAATACATGTGCGAGACGCCTTTACTTGCCCAAGTTTGAAAACTATAAGAGCTTTTCAGAAGTGCTTTGGGCTGTCGTGGAATCCCACAGCAAGTTCAAAGGATTCTACGAGTGGCGTGGAAGTTAAAAGTTGGAGCGTATTGAATACTAGCTACTCATAGTCCTCTCTACTCGAGTACGAGTACTCACCATGAGTTCGGGTTTCTTGTAAAAAATCTATCACGAGTAGGAAAAAAGACACATTTACGACATCAGAGATAAATAAGTATATGTACTAGGTCTAGTATGTTTTCCCATAGTTTATTCACATCATACTACTAGTACCAGGTACTGTACCTGATAGCCACCCGGACAATGGAAGCCGTCTTTTCACAATCAAGATCAGACAAGATATGCCCATTAAATAGATCATATTTCTATTTAACCGTCACAAGTATGGCAGAGATTCCATGATCTACCTTTAATTCCCGGGTAGTGACCTTATAAAGTGTGACACGGGTATTTAAGTAGTCAGGGTCGACTCGAAACCTCACTCCAACAAAAAACTCACCATTGACCACTACATCAGCATTAATTTAAACTTTTCTGAACACCTTTACATACAAGCACTCAACCACCAACCAACCAAGTGAATTGGCTTAACATCACCTACTATCCACCCACGCAATGAATGTCGCGGGAGGCGACGACCTGTTGGTGACAGGCTTCAGCCGAGAACTGAGAGCAGATCGTGATATATCCTTTTCCATCAGCCGCAATGCGTCCAACCAGAGTCTCGTTGTGTCCCCAACCAGACCGGCTGACAACAGCCCTCCCGATAACAAGAGCAGCAGCTCGAACAGTGGACGAGGTTATCGCAGCAAAAAAAAATCCATCGTTGTTGGCAACACTACAAGTTCTCGTCCTGCTGGTAGTAGTTCTCCCGTCAGAAATACTCACTTCACGAGGGGACAAGGAGGAGCCATTGAAACTGACTTTTATCAGCATCCGACCATCCTCAGCCGCATGATTCTCTTTGGCAAGTACGCCAGTGCCAACCAACGATGTCGAGACCATCCCAGTGAAGCTTCTGTCTGGGTGTGTTCCAAACGAAAGGCTCGACAAGTGGCACCTCTTTCCAACATCTTTAAATCTCCACAGCAGCAGCAGCAGCAGCAGCAAAACCAATCCTCTTCATTTTCTTTACGGCAACTGCCGATACACATTGCTTGTACAGCATTGGCTTTTACGCATGATAATTTGTTGCGAACGCAATTGCAGCAACTTATTGTTCGACTAGTAGTGACTTATCCTGATGGTTGTAGTACAGTAGATCACGGAGGCAGACTTCCACTGCACGAAGCCATTTGGAGCAATGCTTCGCCAGAGACAATATCCATGATTCTCATGGCAGCCCCTGAAAGCATTGAATATCACAAAACACATCCAACTGGCGCGACAGCAAAGTCGCCCGTGGAATTGAACGAGCGACGCACGGGTCAACACAAGGCCGAAATTCAAGATATGCTTAAACTAGGGGTACAGTATTGGGATAACGCACGCAAGGAAGCTAAACTACGCTTAAAGATGGCCGTCATACCTGCGTCGGGAGCCAGTGTTACAAGCACCAGTGTCATGAATACCAGTCAGGCGGATGATGAAACCATAATGACAGCAGATACCGCCAATATCAACGCAGCGCCAGTGCCAGGCAAAACCAAAGCCAAGGTAGAACCTTTCGAACCGGAAGAAGTCACACCTCTGGCCTGGGAACAACTAGAACGGCGAGTTTTGTTGTTGGAGCGATTGCTGGCGGAAATGTATGAAACCAATTATGATTTGGCGGGGGTAGTCAAAGAACTCAAGAATACTAAAGCGACGCTGGCAGTTGAGCTGGAAAGGGCAAAGAAACAATTGACAACTCAAAGGGTTGCAGCCGCTGTGGCCTTGCCACACGCTATGTTCCCAGTCAAGTCATCCATTGAGCACACGGTTAAGATAGTCCCAGAAGAAGATGAAATGAGCAGCGTTAAATTGCTCGAACAAGTGGAACGGGTAGATCAACTGGAGTCCTTTGTAGGATCCTACCACAGCAGCCTGCGTACCAATACCAGTGGCAACAACCCTCCGCCATCCCAACGAAAACGACTTGGTTCTAAAATCAGCGAGTTGTCATCCGTTTCCTCTCCCACAGAAGGTGTCCTTGTCCGGAATCGCCACCACATGGTACGTTCCGATAGCCTCGTATCGGGACTCACAGCCGACGAAGCTACGTACTTTGACGTATCCATTCACGCCGTCAAGGGCGCCGCTTGGCGTATATCAGGTCGTTCTCTCGATACCACTTCAGGCGAGGAGAAAGTAGAGAATGATAGTGAGGATGATACCATGGCCGAATTGCATGACAGTAACCGGGAAGTTTCTGCAGTGCTAGGAACAGACAATTTAAACGAAATGTTTACCAAGGTGGCTGGACGTTACGGGAGCACAGAGAAGAGTATTCCAGGTCAATCTTCGCGGGGCATCGTCAAAGCATGGACTTCCACACCACCACCTGCACAGCAATCGGCCAGTCCGCGCAAAACCACGTGGACGCCACCCATCGCGTTTCCAGCACAAATCCAATCAGATGACACACCGAAGGTTGGTTCTCGGACGGGAAAGTCAAGTCCTGCACCGGCTGGGTTAATTGCAGATTTACCTATGGTCTGGGAACCAGAGGATGATGTGCCTTCATCGTCATCGTCGTCGCTACTGCCGTCGACTGCCTCTTCGATCGACAGCACCGCAAGTGTCGTTGAGGAAAGTAAGGATTCAGCTACTCCTGCGCCAAGTGTTGGTCAGATCATTTCTCCAGCCTTTCACTTGGAACCTGAGCCGTCGCATGTCAATTCGACCTTTTCCATTTCAGCTTCTTTGGGGACTGCCATGTCGGAAAATGACTCCATCGTGTCGACAGAAAATGATCGCGTCTCTCTCGAAAGAAATGCTTCTCCTGCACCATCGTTTAGTGAGATCGTTCTCGGAGACGAGCCGACCACAGCGACTCTCTCAACCAAAGGGCGGTTGGAGCGCATGGTCTTTGGAAGCCGCCATACTTCGCCAAACGTCAAAGCGAGTGGCGATTCGACAGTGGATCCTAGTCGCTACAATTTTGATATTAAAATTCCTGCACTGGACGGTCATCAATTCGCTACTGAAAAAGGGGAAATTTAAAAATCTAAAGGAACTCTTGACTCTAGCAGCCCTGAATTGCGCGACCGCTCCTATGGCCGTACTAGAGAGGAGTCACGTCCGACTCCAAGTTGTGCCTTGTGAAAGGATTGATATTATTATTTTCACTAGACTAGACTAGAACTATTGTAGTTTCTGATTCTCGTAGTGCCTTCTATCATTTATTTCTGAATTCCAGCTGCTTGGTGTAAAGATCCATCCCCTGCCTAATGCACTTGCTTACGCGCCTGGCATGAAGCCTGCCAGCCAGCAAATGCAGGACAGCAACCATTGGACCCCGATAGTCATCTGCTCTCTACTAGTTTACTAGAGGGCACCCAGAAGTGTCAGTGTATCCTAGACCAACAAAACAAGGACACCCTGCATTTTCGGCTACCGGTACTGCCGCCAAGAGTACGACTAGAGTACTAGGAGTAGTGATGAACCTCTCCTCTTTATCCGAAAGCAAACAGGACTCCTGCCTCACCGCGGGAAAAAGATGCGTTCTTTTCACAACGGTTTAGTAAACAAACCGCCGGGTGGACCCGGAATCGCATAACTGCTCAGACAGTGTACTGGTTCGATTTATTTTATCAGGTTTCGCTTTCCAAAGCAGTCTTCCCCGAGCAAAAACACGATCGCCGAGAAAGTCTCTTCTACAGTATCTTCCTCTGTCTTTTACAGTAACGTGGCTGCTAATGAAAAAGACAATACTTGCAGTAGTCTAGTAGCTGTCTAGCTTGCCACAATCTCGATAGAGATAAAATATTTATCATCAAAGACGGCAGTCAAGATAACAAGGGAACAAAATTAAAAAGATCTGAGACAGCATCTGGAATCTGGAATCAGGCAAGAAGGAAGAAGTACATGTGACCTGTGCAAGCATTCGAGGAGCTCATCACAAGACACAAGACACAAGACCACTCTTCTGCTCTGCTAGACGAACGCCTATAATACATACTGCTAGTAATCATGATGCAATCGTTACTGCGGCATCTCCAAGTTGCGCTAGATGACGATGAGAGCAATCAAAACTACACGGATGCTTTATCCAGTAAACCTCCCTCCCCCTTCCTGGACCCGGAGATGTTTCAAGGATTTGTCTACAATGCCACTGCCGACGCGAACCCCGACGACGACTACAACAGCAGCAGCAACAACAGCACCGATCGCAGTCGCGATGCATACGAAATTGCTGCCTTTTCATTATGGTACCTCTTTTTGGTCCTGTGCTGCGTAGTACCGACCTGCTGTGCCTATCGACGACGGAGGTTGGTAGAAGCTCGCCTCCAACAACAACAAGAGTCGGTCAATCGTTTGGAAAGACAAAATATATTCATCCTGTCAAGTTTAAGATACAATCAACAGGGTACCGAACGTGTGAGGGAAGAGCGGTACCGAATTATCACCGAAAATTTAAAAGATTTTACCATGGTACGTTTTGCGTCGAAAACGGATGGTACAGTAGTTTGTAGTATGGAATGATTTTGATTTTTTGGAAGCTATTTACTAGAGCACCAGGTATACTTACTGACACTAACAACTCGACTGCACATTTTAATTATTTACACTCAAATAAATAATAGACAGTGCAAGAGGAGAATCTTATTGATATTTCCGACAACAGCAATATTACCATGTCATGTAAGCCATGCATGACAGTCAAAGTTGTCGAAGAACAACCAGCCACTACTAGTAGCATAGCCGGAAATGACGAAGATGGTGCAGTCAACAACAAGAACAACACAGTAGTAAGTAATCTTGCAATTGAATACGATGTCGAAGCAGCCGACCCAGAGAATACACATGCCTTGAGGATTCCGATTGCTGCTGCTGCTGCTCCTGTCAGCGAGACACTAATGGCAGTTACCGGAAATGTAGTAGCAAAGGAGGGAGGAAACGAAGCAGCAGCAGCAGCAGCAGCAGCAGCAGCCGACGGCAAGACACGTTTGGTGCCCGCTGCGTGTGCCATTTGTCTGTGTCCCTACGAAAAAGGCGAAGATGTTACATGGTCTCCACGAAAAGAATGTCAGCACGCTTTTCATTCGGATTGTATCATTCCTTGGCTAGCCAAGACAGACGACCCGAAATGCCCTTGCTGTCGTCAAGACTATTGTGACCCTGCGGTCATACCACAGATGGAGTTGCGCAATTTCTTTGACCCTCCGGGTGATACTAGAGGTGGTACTCCCTTCGTACATTTCCACTCTGATGTTCACGGAAACGTCGTGCTGCCTAATTTCATTCGGAATCTAGAAGCCTCTCGCATTTTGAGTTCGATGGAATTTGCAGCCTCTGAAGCACGAAACAGAGGTGGTACCCATGCTACGGATAACGAGGATGGAGAGACACGAAGCAACACCACGGGTGATGACGAAGTGGAGATGAGTGAACTCGAACAGCCATCACACAATCGACCAATGGAAATTCGCGCGGCGCAGCATGACGAACCAGATGGTACTTCAGGGGAAAGATCCCAACCAGAGTCGCACGTCGCTGTCGCTTTATAAGTTTTTGTTTCTTCAGCACTCTTCTCCTGGCAACATGAAGTAATAACATGGATGAAGCGTACTTTACTGTTAACTAATATGCTTATGCTAACATTCAATTCCAATTATGAAATGCGCACAAATTGTAAAACATCAAATTCGGCGCCGCTTGTCGCTACTTAATTTGTGTGCTTGCTAAATTTTCGAGATCCATACTAGTATCTATGCGTGGCTTCATTGTAAAAACGGGTCAGTCTACTCTTTCTTTCTCGCCGGTGCTTATGTTATTCCTATACATGGGTTATTCCTATACATATACACCCTCAACATCCTACTCGATGAGCAACGTCCTTGATCTTGGTAGGAAAATTTTGAATATCAACCACCTTCAAGGCTTTTGAATGTCATAAAATCTGATTTGGAAAATTGTTGTCAGGATTGAGACTCGCATTTACAGCATCTGCTCCTGCAAAAAGAACAAAACGGTCTCGAACAATCGCATTGTCGAAGATTCATTTAGATTTGCTGGTGCTGAAACATCCCCAGACACAATTTTGGATGGGATTGTGATTGGAAGTGTCATGGTTGTGAGTGTGCTTCATTGATTCTACCAAGAGAGAGAAAGAGAGAGAGAGATACTCCGGAGTACTGCAAACTGCAAACTGCAATAGACTACGCGGAGTGGGAAGCGGGTTCATTCAGTTACTATTTGGTCATATTTACAGCCATTGCACCTAATTCCTCTATAAAACGGAGGGTGTGGCAATCCCTCCTCCTGCTTCTGGTTTCTGGTTTCAGCGGGATGGGATGGCAGGCTTTGGCAGTAGTAGAAATAATGGGCGATCTGAACATCCCTTTCGCAATCGTGCTTGGTTGAGGTTGGATGCGCAAAACAAAGAGTTTCGAAAACAAGAAGATAAAAAATGGAACGGAAAAATAATTAATAATTGAACAATACGAGCAGCGACTTCCAGTCATGCATACCGTAAACGTCACATCAACACCTGACTAAAATAAGGCCATTCGTGCGTGACGTGCCTTCGAGCAGCAGCCCGGTTTATCATTATTAATTCAACAAAAGGAATATTCAATACTCAGTACTCAGTACCAGTAGTTATTAAAGAATTGCGCTGATGGTAGTCGGGACTTCAAGCTGCCGAGCTTTAGCACAGCCGTTTTTGGGATGCAATGTCTATATTTCGGCGGGAGGTTTCCGTCGTCATGGTCCAGTTCTCATGGATATTTTACAAGAAACTCAGGAACACTGCTCAAGGTTTCAGAAGGCATCGGATCCAACTCGAGCCTTGTCAATGCAAGAATCGGAAACAGAAGGTTGTGTGGTGGTCCATGCCTTCTCTGATGTCGTTTACAACCGATCGTCCATTCATCTTGCTGGAAGTGAAGGTGCACTTGCCAGTGTCGTAGCAGATCTTGTCAATAGAGCACAGGAACGACTGCGCGAGGATGCTGATTTGAACGCCGACACTGGCACGCCATTCAAGCAAAATGTTGCACATCATCCATACGTCGGTTTGGTAGATCATGTCTCCATCATGCCACTGGAAACACCACAAGATAACACCAGTGCTACGAACAATGATAATCGCCATTCCTTTCCAGCAACGGTTTGGGGCAGAGCTGCCAGATTCATTGGGGAGTCCATGGCATCATCTCAAAAGACACAGGTGTTCTACTACGGTGCTGCCGATCCAAACAACACACCCCTCGCGGAGGTACGACGTGCCAAGACACAGTTTTTTCAGTCGGGAGGTCTGGAGAAACCTGCATCGCCAAGAATATCCACAACGCCGCAGCAGCAACAGCACCCAAAAGAAGACGTGGCTATCGTCGGAGCTCCATCTGGTTTTGTGGAAAATTTCAACATTCGACTAACTTCAAAGTGTACCAAGAAAATGGCACAATCCTTGACTCGTTTTGTTCGAGAACGAGATGGTGGGTTGCCAGGAGTAGAGGCATTGACTCTGCCTTACATTCACGGACAATTCGAAACGGCTTGCAATTTACTGCAACCCGACATAGGATCAGTGCATGCTATTCAAACCAAAGTGGAAGAATGGGCCAGTAAAATGAAAGTCAACATGCCAGATTCTTCTGGGGAAAGCATGGGTGTGGATTATTTTGTAGCCAAGTCGTATCGAGTGGGAACGACGGCGGAACAGTGTCGTTTGGCATTGGACTTGGTTGCGCAATCCGACGATCAAGCTCTGAAAATACACAACCAACAAGTCCGGGCTCATTTGAAAAATTATTTGAGAGATTTTATTTTTTAATTTAGTCTTATGATTGGTTGGCTTCCGTTTGCCGTATCGTCTTCGATATTTCTTCCATGACACACTTTCCCAAATAGTTGTCCTTACTTCCCGTACCATGGCTGAGGTAGTGTGCTGCATGCGCATGCTGTGATGATGCACAATCGAAAGATCCCTTCGGTGAGCAGTTATGAAATAAATAATATCCACAGGTATGAACACATACACACAAAGTTGTTACCTACCAAACATTTGACCGAAGCAAAGTTACGAATCCCTGCGACGCCTCGATTGGGATCAAAGGCTCCTTCCCAATTTCGTTTTTTAATATAGTCAAGATCATCCGTCGTCAACAAGTTGTATCGGTCTTGTCCATAAGCTCGATTGGCGCGTTGTATCGACATCAACGCTTCAGAGTCTTCTTTGAGTTCTTGTTCCAATTGAATTCCCATTCCTTGAAGCTCCATTTTGGATATCAGAATACGAAGCAGTGGATGCGTCAGCCAATAAATGGTTGGAAATGGCTCAACAACAAATTCATCCTCTTCCGAATCCTTGTTGAAAGAAAGATCTTTTGTAATCTTAACCAAAACATCTTTGTCGTTCGTTTGTTTCGTTGAAGCTCCTTTTGTCAAATCTGCTACGGATTGTTCTATTTGTTGTTGTTGTTGTTGTTGTTTCGTACGTTTTCGTTGTTTGAATTTCCGATTGGCCTTGCCTCCTGTATGTTCATGGCGAAGTGCTAAGGGATAGAGCTGCAAGACCACAGGTTCCTGATCGTGACACGAATAGTTGGCCAAGAAGGGAACATCTCTGACACGGGCAGCGACACGAATGGCATTGCCGGGAATATAACCTAGTTGAGACAACAGCATGGCAGCATCGGCATCCCACGATGTCGGATTTCGACGATGAACAACTCCAGGCCAGATAATACCACGATCGGAAGGAATTACTTGGCTGTTAAGTTGTGCAGTGGATGTATTTTCCTTCGTTGATTTTCCTTGAGAATGAGGATTTTGCAATAGCCGATTGGCAGCCAGTTGGATTTCTTCCAGCTTCTGCTGCCTTCTTCTTGCAGATCGACCTAAATATCGTTTGGGATTGCGCTTCTTGGGAACAATAGGAGGTAGTGTCATGCCATTATTGTTGGCATGATCTGCTGCAATGATGGATGCCATCGTAGCAGCTCCAGATGTCTTTTATGCTCAAAATAGTTTTTTAGAGTACTACTATAATAAGCGCTAGATGAAGCAACGTTCAATAATAATATGTCCTTAACTAGTGTCTAGTAGACTACTATTAATGTTAGTACTCCTCATCTCATCGAGTAATAATAAAGGTGTGAAATTAAAAAAAATTAAAAAATACTCGCTCTCTACTAGTAGTCTAGTCTACTTAACAAAATATAGACTAGTACTCTACGGTACTACTCACTCTTACTCGAGTAGCTAGTACTAGTAGCTACTCTAGCTAGCTAGACAGTAGTAGCTACTGAGTAGTTAGTACAGTAGTAGTTTTGTACAGTACCTGGTAGCTCTAGTAGGATTGGTAGACCTCTAGCACTCCTCCTACTACTGCTACTACTAGCTACAGTAGGAGGTACCTGGTACAGTACTACACATCGAGATTTAGGGTCAGAGTTTCTTACTTTTCATCCATGCCACACTGAGGCTCAGGTTAAATTTGATTTGAAGTACAGTATGTACTGCGAGTACGTTTCTTTTGTTGGCTGGTGATTGATACTACGTACTACTACTAGTCTACTACTTTTAGTCGTCTTTCATTTTTCGAGCATTAGATTCTTGTGTTGGAGGCTCACATACATCGCACCTGGTTTCTCAATTGAACAAATCACAAAGAAATAATAGAATTGCACTACAAGCTAACGACTATACGGGATGACCTCTATTACTAGTATTAATAGCATCATTTCGCTGTCAAGATTTTTCGCGCTGCTACATGCATTGGTTCCTTTGCTATACTTTTCGTCGTCGTCGATATGTTTGGGATTCATAATACAGAGTCCACAACCTTCAAGTTCCAAGCCTCACTGGCCTGTTAGACCGCAACCGACCTTTACCCTTCGAGGTGGCGACGTTCTGACATTAGACAAGAAGGCACCATCTTTCTTATCTAGTAGCAATTACGGAAAAGACATGAACCAGCACGATATGATGGAATCCGATATGCTCATTACTGTCGACGAACATGATAATCTGGTAAATGCCGCCGGCGGTCAAAGTACCTCCAAGAAATCGGCACACACATTTGACGCAGACCAGCCACGTGGAATCTTGCATCGAGCTTTCTCTTTCTTCTTGTTCGACTCGCAGAATCGAATGCTGTTGACTCGCCGGGCTTCGTCCAAAATTACCTTTCCAGGCGTTTGGACCAACACTTGTTGTTCTCATCCTCTCTATGGTATGACACCCGATGAAGTAGACTCGGTACCAGATGCCTATCCCAATTTTCCTGGTATCAAGCATGCGGCGATTCGAAAATGCCGTCATGAATTGGGCGTATTACCTGAATATATTCCACACGACAAAATTGTCTTTTTGAGTCGCTTTCACTATTGGGCGGCGGATACGGTAACCTACGGCAAGGAACCTCCTTGGGGAGAGCATGGTACGTGCTGTACACTGGACCTTACTATACTATTTTCATCTTGAATATGATGCAATAGTTATGTGTTGAAACTTCAGATGCCATTTCGACATCTCAACCATTTTTCTACTGCTTTGATTGGTTTGGATCATTTTGTGATTGCTTCGTCATCAGAGGTCGACTACATTTTGTTTTTCAGATTGCCAGAGGGCATAGATCTTCCTGTGAATCCCTGTGATGACGAAGTAGAGGAATATAAATATGTGACCATCGATGAATTGAAAGAAATGATGAAAGACCCTGATCTTTTGTGGTCGCCTTGGTTTTTAGGGATTATGGAACGAGGAGGATTTGATTGGTGGGAGGATATTGACAATTCACTAGCCGGCAAAAACACCAACGAGAATGTCGTATTTTTTGATCCACCCGAGGAACACAGAGCAGCGTACAATAAAGATACCCACGGACGACAAACAGGGGTCCTGTCAGCAAATGAGGGCGTGCTACAAGAATAAAACGACAACTGCAGTAAAATGGTTACGGCCGTACATCGTGCATTACTAGTACTAATATTGGCAGCACTTTTTGTTTAGCTCTTTAATTAAAAGGATGCCGACCGCAGCCTCTAACAATTGAGTGCCTATTCTAGTACCCACAGCAAGTGCTCCTCATCTCATAGTAGTAGTACCTGGTACTGTACCTCATAATTGCAAAAGTACTCTTGTAAGTACCTTACTCCAGGCATACACAGCAGTTCGAGTAGTCTACCAGACTACTACTAGCTAGCTAGTCTACCAGTACCTACAAAAGGCTGATGCCTACTATGAAGTAGGGTCGGGATAAAACGTTTCCGTTGGATGTCGCAGGGCGTTCCACATCGTCGCTTAAGTAGTGAAAACTGTGGCGGGAACAAAAATTACTACCAGAAGTTGATGTTCTCCTCACACTACTACGGTAGTACTCTAGCTACCTGGTAATAGACTACCGTATTTCAAAGAAATAATAATGAAACCTTCGTTCACTCCGAAAACTTTGAATATCTTGCCTACTCAGCTTTTCTATAGCCATCTGCGGCGTCCACAATCTTAAAGATAAGACTACTGCAGTTCACTGAAGCGCGACGATGTCTTTTCGAGACTACCAACAGGGAAGCTCAAGGCCTGCCCCTAGCCGCACTGTTCGGCCTGGGCGACCTGAGCTCCGCGTCAACACCCAACCTGCTCGCACCGGGCACTCGGAACAATCAATCACGGGATTATCGTTGTACGGGAAACTTCGATTGGTCCCCTCGACTTCTTACGAGTCTTCCAATTGTCACGATCATCAGAAACAGAAGCTGCACGACGATGAGTGTGATAATAATAACTCATATTCTCTAGAGCACAGCAGCTGCTCGTCTGATGAATCGTTGTCCCGTGTGTCTCTGAATCCCAACTCGCACCCACCACCTCGACGGACAAGTACCCCCTCCTCGGCCAGCGGTCGAGGTATACCGGGTTTTTCAACGAAACGTAGGAACCGAGTAGACCCCCTCGTGAACAGCCACGGAAAGAAGGGTTTCTTTCCCAACCACCCTCATTCATCATCCTCGTTGTCATCCCCGTTGGCGGTATCGCCTGCCGCCAACCGCTACAACGACCATTGCATTCGAGGCTGGTCTCATACCTCTAAAAGTGAAGCCGAGACTATTAATTATTTGCATCCTACGGCTAGTGACTCGCTTCGGCGGCCGCCACCTCCACAGGCCAGTCAACAGCACAGAACTTCTCCTCGCAAAAAGGACACGAAGTATTCTGAACTTTCGATAGAAGTCAAGCACTTTCAGGTAAGCTCCATTTATTGACGTATTGATTAGGGTGCTTGCAGTAAGATTCGAATTTCTCATCTCACAGCTTCTATTCATCCATTGACGCCAATAGAAAATGGTTACACAACTTCAAGGATTGGTTGATCAGAGTGGGGTTTCCCCAGAAATGCAATGGCGAAGTCGAATTTTATTGACATCGGCTCAAGATGCGGATCGGGATATTGCGGACAAGTTGTACGAATACGAAAAGTCCTTGGTGGACGTTCAGGGGCATTCCAAGGAGGCGAGAACTGCTCAGACTGCCTTTATGAAGTTACATCGTGATTTTCGCCGGGCGCATCAGGCTTTTACTATTACTCTCTGCGACTATGAACGACGACAAAGGACAGACATTTCCTTGCTTGGAGCCAACCATAATCAATCGATCAATGTGAGAAATCCCGACGCTTTGATGGATCCCGCTCAGGTACTTCAGCAGGAGCAGGAAGACTTTTTTGAGCGAGCCATGCGAGAGCGGGAAGAAGAGATCAACCAGGTGAACCAAAAGATGCACAAGGTGAATGAAATTTATCGAGACTTGGCACTTCTTGTAGCAGGGCAACAGGAACAATTTGATGCCTTGGGGAATCGTGTACAAGATGCCAAAGATAATGTCGAAGGCGGACTTCGTCATATTGAATATGCTCGTGATCGCCTGTGTGCCATGGGTGACGTGACCTTCGACCATGGCTCCAATCAATGCGGAGGTATGAATGATGTAAAGGAGAGCGAGGTTTCAGTTAGAGAACCAAAAGGAACAAAAAATACGTCTTCGTATGAACGACTGTCGTCCTCTTCGTCTGTAAAGGAATCCGAAGTCTTTCACTGGACCATGCCTTTTCAAACGTACCAAAAGGACATGAAGTCGGCGAAAATAGATTTTTTAGGACTTGGCGGAGACCTGTCGTCGTTCCGTTGCGGAGAAATGCAATGTGGGTCTCTCCGTGATGTAGGAGCCAGAAGCCAGGCCGATAGATCTGATGACTCAGTCGAGCCTTTCTAAATAAAGGAATGTGTTGCTCATTATTCGAAGTAATTGAATTCGCGAAAAGTATAGCTTCTGTGTTACGGTGCAGATCCGTATGAAAGGCATGCAATTAGTTTGTGCACGATGTGTGAACTCTTACTTGGCTTTCAAAAGCTTTGAGGTAAAAACAAGCCATCCGTGACGTTCTTCCACCTTGCGAAAACTCTTGTTTGCTCTTCAAAATACCCTCTGTTTGCTGTCAAGTTCCGCCATCCAAAGCCTCAGTTTGCACTCAATGTGTTTCCTGTAAGTAGAAACAAGCACTGAATACAGTATAAAAATCAAAAAATCTAGCGTTTCTGCATTCCTGTAGCTCTATTTTCTAGCCCAGTAGCTGTATTGTAGCAGAGAATATTCTTCGCCAACCACTCTAACAGTGCTTGGCCTTTGAAAGTTTTATTTGTCTGCTACTGATAAATACTTAGCTTACTATTTTGGAAGTAGAGTACTGAAAATTTGTATAGTCAATCCTAGTAGCAGGGGGAGCTCAGACCTCATAGTCCATCTGTGATAAATATTTAGCTTACTATTTTAAAAGTGGAGCACTGAAGATTTCTATTCAGACTTGGCTTGAGGTCTGCAGATCTCGTCTATGGTACTTTGAGGATGTGATTACCAAATTTGTAACACAGACCTCAGACCTTAGGTGGATATCCATGACACTAAAAAAGGAGTGGTTGGCGTTCCCCCCGCCAGGTGGTGCCTGGTTGCTCTTACCTGGTACAAGACAGACAGATATTGCCTGCTGAAGTGAGACAGTGCAAAAACAGAGCCGTCTGAAGCGTGAAATAGTTTTCATTTAACCGGGTGGACAACGTTTTCCACTGAAGATGAGTCAGCTCTGATGAAGAGTACTTAAAATTCCATAGTAGCTTCTCTGTTTTTTGTCTGGATATCTCAATATCAACTGAAATCATTTTTTTAAATTGCAAACAACAGCGCAATTACTCCTACTACTAGTAGTCACTACACATCATAGGCGCATGTACCAATCGGTAATTTCGGGTTCCATCATCCTTTTATACTAGTACCTGCTAAGCTTTTTCTGCTTTCAATGATTTTTTGGAAGTTGCAGTGGTTCATGAATTGAAATTGCTGCATGAACAACCTCAGATATTGCTTTCTCATTACCATTTTTTCCGCCGTGATTTTTACAAGACTGTCGCTGACGGTTGCATTTTCAACAGCACGTCCTTGGACGCAGCGTTTCATTGCAAGATATAAACTGAAATCGATTGCTGTTTCAACGTTTAGTCCTACTAAAAAGTACATTCAAATTCGTTGTTTCGTCGCAAAAACCAAAACAAGTACAATGGTCGACCATAATCTTACCAATGACGCAACGATTGAACACGTGAACAAAGAAGAGCTTCCCAGTTGGATGTTGACCGAGAGGACACGAATTCTGAATAAATCTCAAAAGTCCTGCAACATCAACAGTAAAACAGGATCTGTCGTGTATTGGATGCAGCGGGATGTGAGAACCGTAGACAATTGGGCACTTCTTTTGGCTGGTCATTTTGCTGAAACATCGGGATTGCCACTGCACGTCATTTATGCACTTCCTCCTCCGCCAGCCAACCCTCGAACGACTCCAGATGAACACAATCTTCCTCCTGTACTCGCAGACATGCCCATGACGGAACGTCACGGAACCTTTCTGATTGGTGGTTTGGAATGTGTGCACAAGGAACTAAAAAAGCAAAACGTACCGCTGCATGTTCTTATGCCCAAATCAGACGATACTGTGGGAGAAACAGTCGATAAATGGTCGACCGACTTTGACACCAAACTCGTGGTTTGCGACTTTGATCCGTTGCGCCAGTTTCGCTGTTGGCATGAACAGCAGGCACTGCCACTCATGGAAAAACGAATGATCCCGTATATTCAGGTCGATGCGCACAATGTCGTACCCGTGTGGCATGTCAGTCCCAAACGAGAATATGGAGCACGAACGATTCGTAGCAAAATCAACAAGATTATTGGTGATTTTACGCAAGAGTTTCCCGAATTTAAAGGTAATGATCATCTGTCCAAAGATCAAAGCAGCAAATTGAAATGTGACGAATTTGATCGGAAGAATTACGAAACATATCTAAAAATGGACAAGGATGTAATAACGTGTGAATGGGCAACTCCAGGAACAGAGGGAGGTATGAAACAATTCCATTTTTTTGTGGAGGGTGGTGGTCTGAAAAAGTACGACGAAAAACGCAACGACCCCAACGAGCCCGAAGCATGCTCTGACATGTCGTTCTGGTTGAACTTTGGCCACGTTGGCTTTCAGACGCTGCTTCTGAAAGCGAAAAAACTAAATAAATACGCCACTGGTGTTGCATCATTTGTGGAAGAGGGAGTTGTCAGAAAAGAGTTATCAGATAACTTTGTTTACTACGCACCGAATGAATACGACAAATTGGACGCCGCAGCTGACTGGGCCAAGGAGACACTCAACGCGCACAGCAGTGACCAGCGTGAATATTTATACAGTTTTGAAGAACTCCGAGATGGGAAAACACACGACGAGTTGTGGAACGCTGCACAATTGCAGGTTGTTCGCGAGGGACGTATGCATGGATTTTTGAGGATGTACTGGGCCAAGAAGATCCTGGAATGGACCGAGACTCCCGAGATTGCCTTGCGAACGACGCAGTTCCTCAACGATCGTTTTGCTTTGGATGGGAAAAGTAAGTTTTCTGTCATCAATTCACTGTTATCATTCAGCTCATAATTCTCATGTGTAATGCTTATGATCACTTCTTCTTACGTTTCCAATTTCTCTCCAAATGAAAAGATCCTAATGGATTCGTCGGCCCAAATTGGAGTATCTTTGGTCTGCACGACCAAGGTAAGTGAAATCACGAAGTAATGGTAGTGGTGTATTGAATATGACATATATGATGTCCGTTTACACATTGTTCTTTCAATACATCAGGTTGGAAAGAGCGCGAAATATTTGGAAAGATTAGATACATGAACTACAATGGATGCAAGCGAAAATTCAAAATCAAAGACTTCGTGGACAGGTACAAGGGAGCTCAAACGAATGCGGACGAGGCTTTGAAGAAACATGGAGAGTCTAAGCAACCTGCAAAAAAGAAACAGCGCAAGACGTGAGCAAGAAAAACGCCAGCTACTGTAGTGGGTAGTTTTAGGTCATCAGATTGCTAGAGGAGTCGAGTCAGTCTAGTAGACGTACTACTATTCTAGCTAGTACAGTACCTGGTAGTAGACAAGTTGGTTGCCGATTTTGCGTACTACTCTTCTCTCTAGAGTATCTAACGGGGACTGTAGGTGCACATGTGCTCGTGGCTTCCAAAATACTGTATCTAATAACACGTGGTTGCTTTTCAAAGCGAAGTCTGTCCGGTACGGTAGTGGATGTGTATGGTCACAAAATCCCTCTTGAATCCCGAAATAAAGCACCATATACCCACCACCCACCACCGTTAGATGTTAGATTGTATAGACACAGCCAGCTGCACGTAGCCTGACTTAAAATTGACACTATGAATTCGTAAAGAAATTGCTGATGTCTGTGAGCGTAGAATCCATCTCTAAGTAGCAACATCTACTCTACTTTAGTACGAAAGAAGTATGGGCAGCAACCAACATCCAACATCAGAACGTGTGTTGGAAGCATTAGAGGATTTGGGAGTTCATCTTTTGGAACCGGATACATTGCGAGATACAAATTTTGCTCAAGTTCTCGGGCAGTTTTCTACCTTTTGCTTGGAAGAAGCTACGGAAACAACCCTTCGTATCCTAAACGACTATATCGAGGCAGGTGACTCTGTTGGAGAGTTGCAAGGGGGAAGTGACTCGTCATCAATCTATCGGGTTTCCATTTTCGAATCAGATGATCATGACGCTGCAGTAACGAGTGGTGGTGGAGTTGTGGCAGATTTGTTGAAGGAGTTTCGAACTGTTTACCCTCAATATGCTTCCACCCTGACGGTAGCTCGACTCCATGAGTATATGTTGCAAATGTGCAACGATCGGCGGCGACAGGATGCCACAACCTACAGCCAACTGGGAAATGTAATGTTCATTTTGTCTTTAGGAAAAATCTCAGGCCAAGTCCGGCATATTGATCATATGGATCCCAACTTGCAAGTCTGTCTGTACATGTCGGATCAATGTCCTGCTACAGTCGTTTACGAATTGGAAGAACCACAAACCAGCCACAGCATAACAAACTGCCAGGAACTTTTGGACCACTGGGAACATTCCAGTAGTACAAGTCCAGTGCCCGATCTTGTTCAGGTCTTAATGACAAATCTGGCCAATGTTGTTTTGGCGAATGAACCCCATTTAAAGTACTTCAGTTTTTGGACAACACTCAATGCTCATTTTCAGCACTTCGGCAAACTCTATCAAAATGTGGCGGAACGATTAGCGGTAACGAATTGTAAGCCAGGAACGACCTTGATCGCTCGTGGAAATCAAGTCCATGCTGGACCGCCTTCAAACATTCCACGTATGTTTGCTTTCTGCATTGGGATTCCTGACGACAACATTCACCCGGACGACAATGGTGGTAGTGTCGGTCATCTTGACGGTGCAGGAGACGACAAGGAAGATCAGAATGGAGAGATCCAATACAATCCTGTGCTGCTCCATGCAGATTTGTGCTGTATTCTCTTTACGAGTCTGGATTTTGACGACAAACAGGATTATCAATCCAAATACGATGCTGAAACCATTCTAGCCACAAAGGAGTATTTACTCGGCATATTGCCAGACATGATTCGAGAGCATCCTCACGAAACGTATGCGCGCTTGCTAGGGGACGATCGTGCCTCCTTACGAAAATGGTTAGGAGACTTGGTCCAAGCTGTTTCTACGGAACAATCAGATTGCATCGAACGACTGATAGACAAGGCCGTAACGTCCAGCACAATTCTTTTGAGTCCAGATGTATCGCAAGGAACGCCGTGGCGGCGCAAACGAGACAAGGCCGTTCAGAAAAAAAAGAAAAAGCAAGTGGAACAGCAGGTTAGCCCTGGGAAATGTTTGTGCGGTCATGGGTAGAAGTACAGCATTTTGATTAGCAAGAAGCAGGTCGATTTTCCCCGGCAGAACTCAGCCATGCAACATGGCGACGAGTTGAAATCATCTGTCAGTGGTGAGAATAAGTACTGTAGAGGATATATTAGCTGATGAATGATTATTTTGTCATCATTCATGCATGTCTTTTGCTCGTGCAGGAGCCAGCTAGTGTTTTTCATTTAATTTCTCAAGTGCTACTCGAGCAGCGAGCTACAAGCCCGATTCACACGTGCATTATCCAAAGCACAAGCAATAAATTCCATTCAATAATGACCTGACTACCATCTGCTAGTATCTCATTGAAATCGTGCCGCATCTACCGCATGCTTCGTGCCTAAAACAGATGCGTAATTCTTCGATTCAAATAATTTTATTTCTTTGGACTCGAGGTGCTCTTTTTCGTGTTGCTATTCAGGGTTTCCTTTTGACGAACATGCTTGGCCGAATAGATGGTTCCCGATCCTCCTCCACCTCGATTCTGTTGCCGTTTTTCTGTCTTGTTGCTGCTGCCGCCACCGCCACCGCCGCCACTGCTGGCTGCAAAATCATCGTAATCATCATACTCTCCTCCTTCAAAAAATGCTGCACTATCCACACTCACATTTCGTTCGGGCGCTCCTTGATTTACTGCTGGTGCTTGCGTCTCGGATATTCTACCTCCCTGTTTGTCATCGCTGCTGCTCATCTTAAGTGAAGTATGCTGCTGACTGCAGTCGATTGCTCATTCAGGATAGCAGGAATAGGGATGGCCAAAGGATGGAAACATAATAATATCGCCAACCACTCTAGCCAGTGGGTGGCCTATCCAAGTTTTATTTGTGTGCTACTGATAAATATTTAGCTTACTATTTTAGAAGTAGGGTACTAAAAATTTGTATAGTCATATCTTAAGTT
>Ga0100402_1000255_pt1 | contig 64887 bp, 61 predicted proteins | sample CryGeyme20150102_FD_80419 | JGI IMG/M metagenome (GOLD analysis project Ga0100402, IMG submission 80419) | Groundwater microbial communities from Crystal Geyser aquifers in Utah, USA - Crystal Geyser metaG 2015-0102 | ecosystem: Environmental > Aquatic > Deep subsurface > Groundwater | place... | reverse complement strand
TTTTTATATTCTTCACTCTGCTCTGCAGCTGATTTTAAGATTGTAGAACTTATGCCAAACACTCAGGATGATAAAAATCTTGAGTATATTACGGTGAAAAATATATCAGATACTTCCCGAAGTCTTTCGTGATTCACTCTGAGCGATCTTGCAGGAAAAAAATATATTTTTTGAGATGAGATTTTAGAGCCTGAGGAGCGAAGAGATTTTTTTAGAACGCAGACAAAGATCATTCTCAATAATTCTGATGAAAGAGTATTTCTTTATGATGCGCAAAATAATGTAGTAGACGAAGTATATTTTGAATCATCTGATAAATGATATTTCCTGAGCTTTCCTGAGGAAGAATGAGAGGGAGAAGATGAATATATTATCTCTGAAGAGTGGCTGATTTCTGGAGAGTTATTTGTGAGCGATGAAGTCAGTCCAGAGGATTCTGAAGATGAAGAGTCAGAACTCGACTCAGATAATTGAGAGAATGAAGAATGAACATCTGTGTGAAATAATGCGCAGGAAGAAATTACTTCTGAAATCTCTGCCCCAGAAGTGAGTATTTCTTTTCAAAGACCGAGTTATATCTCTCAATCTGGAAGTACAAATATTTTTATATGTGACTCAGAAAGAGAAGAATGCAAAATAAACTTTGATTTCAGAGAGAGCTTTTCAGAGAATTTTCCTGAAAATGAGTATGAATGCCAGATTGATTTTGGAGTGTGACGTATTACAGGAGAAGAAAATAAATGTAATCCAAATACTGTGATTATTCCACAGTGAGAGTCAACTGTTCGCATAAAAATATCACATGAAGACGAGAGCGATGTATATTCTGAAAAAATCATTCATATACATAACTATAAAGTTGTAGAAGTAGAAGTAGATGTAGATGAAGAATCTCAGCAAGTAGAAGAACAAGAAAATCAAGAAGAAATAGCTGATAGTAGCTCAGAAAATAATGATGAGACTCAGCTGCCAGATAATATAATTCCAAGTTTATTTGCTCCAGAAATAATACTGAGTTTCCAAAGACCAAGTTATATTTCTGAGTTAGGAAGTACTGATATTTTTATGTGTGACAATTCAAAAGATGCGTGCAAGGTCAATTTTGATATGTGAGAAAGCTTCTGAGAATCTATGCCAGAGGGAGATTATATCTGCAGAATAGATTTTTGATTTTTTAGCAGTGAGTCTGAGAAATGCAATCCAAATACTGTCAGTTTTCCTCCTTGAATTTATGAGGTAAGTTTTCAAATTATTCATAAAAATAATCAAAATATTTTTTCAGAAAAGCGAATTACGATTCACCATATAGAAAATGTAATTAAGAAAGAATATCTCGAGCAAAAAAACATTTCAGAGTATGATAGAGAGCCTGATATACTGAGTATTCTCAAGCCAGAGATTGTGGTTCAAAGCGGTCTTGAGTGAGAGAGAAAATATTTTGAGTGCAAAAAGAATCCTTGCAAAATAAATTTAAATTACATTAAAAAGCACAAAAATGAACAATGCTATTGGAATTTTAAAGGTGGAAGTTATGAAAATATCAACACGAGAAAGCGATGTAATCCATGATATGTAACGTTTCCAGAGTGAATATTTGAGCTCTCCCTGAGAGTATATGAAAAAAATAATGAAGAAAATTACAAAATCACTCGCTTTTATATTTATAATGAAGTGACAGAGGGGCAAGCTTGAAATGAAAACATTCTCGTAAAAAAAGTGTATGAAGAAGAGTGAGATGACGATGAGAAAGATACAAACAAGCAGGGGAGAGATGATGAACATACAACAGATACTCAGCAGCAGGAAGTATTAATAGAGCTCCAAGGAAAGATTTCAAAAGAAAAAATACTCTGAGAAAATATGCTTACCTGTCAGTGAGTCGAGAAATGCTATGTAAACCTAATATCTTTATGAACCAGTAAAAAAGCAAGCTTTGTTTGGCTACTGGGTGGAGTAGCATTTTCTGATGCTCAGAACCCAAAAGGAATTTGGATAGAGTGAGAGTGAAATCACACCATAGAATTACGATATACTCCTGAAAATCAGGAAATAATTCTAAAATTTTTTGAAGTCACTATTACTCCAGAGATATTTGAGGAAATCGCTGATATGCAACAGGATGATGCATCGAGTGTCAGCAAAACAAAGATATCAAAAATTTTTAGTCAAAATTTTCTTGTTTTGAAATATGATGGCCTGAGAATCTCATGAAAGGCTCCTATTTGAAGTAAGATAGAAATATATATCTGAGAAGATAATATTGGAGAAGCGCATGCAGATGAAAAATGAAAATATAGATTTGTGACAAAAAATCTTTCTGCAGGAGAATATATTTTTTCTACAAAAATAATACAAGCATCATGAGAGGAATTATTCCTTCCAGAATTTAAGAGCTACAGATTGACCCAAGAATCAAGAAGTTTTTGGTTTGCAGGGAAAAAATCTTCGTCTCGAAAAAAATCGGCACTTTCAAAAACACCGAAAATCCCAGAACTCATTATTCAAAGCTTCGCCAACGATGAAGCAGTGAAGCAGGAAGAGGATTTGTCGTTTGGAAAAAGAATGCTGATTATTTTTATTATAGTATTCAGCTCTATATTTGGATGACTTCATATGATTTTTCTCCAAACAAAAATTATCACAAAAACTCTCCATTTGGATATTTTTACTCTGACTTATAATACAAAACAAAAAGTCCTCTTAACGCTCTAAATCGAGTTTTACTTTTTGTCTTTTCTCACTACAATTCCCGGGAAATTTACTTTATAGAGAGAAAAAATGGATTTAAAGAACATTAGAAATTTTTGTATTATTGCCCATATAGATCATGGAAAGTCTACTCTGGCTGATAGACTTCTCGAAATCACAGGAACGATAGATAAAAGAGATATGAAGCACGGTCAAATGCTTGATACGATGGAACTCGAGCAAGAGCGCGGTATTACTATCAAACTTCAGCCGGTACGAATGAACTGGAAAGGATTTCAGTATAATATCATAGATACTCCAGGTCATGTGGATTTCCAGTATGAAGTTTCTCGCTCTTTGGCCTCAGTAGAGGGATGTTTACTCGTTGTTGACGCATCTCAAGGAATCGAAGCACAAACACTTTCTAATGTCTATCTCGCAATTGAGAATGACCTCGAAATTATCCCAGTACTCAATAAAATTGACCTACCAGCAGCTGACCCAGAGAGAGTTTCAGAAGAAATTATGAACCTGCTTGGCTGCGATAAAGAGGATATTATCCCAGTTTCTGCAAAAACAGGACAAAATGTAGAAGCAATTCTTGATGCGGTTATGGAGCGAATTCCGCAGCCAGTGGTGTATAAATGAGATCAAAATCCAGAGAATCAAGAGCTCAAAGCGCTTGTATTTGATTCGCAGTATGATCCATATAGAGGTGTTGTTTCGTACGTAAAAGTATTCTCAGGACAAATTAAAAAATGAGATACCCTTCATTTTCTCAATACAGGAAAGCGAATAGAAGCGCTTGATGTATGATATTTTGCTCCAACCTACACCAGTGCTCCACTGATAGATAATGGTTCTGTAGGATACGTGGTAACAGGTCTTAAATCAATCAGAGACGCGAAAGTAGGGGATACACTCTGGAAACCAGAAAATGTTTCTGGACCAAAGGAAAAGCCAGAAAATGCGAAATCAATTTCGTGATTTAAAACCGTAACTCCATTTATCTATGCAGGAGTTTTCCCAATGGCAACAGATGAATATCCAGCACTTTCTGATGCGATGGAAAAGCTCGTTCTCAATGATTCAGCTCTCCAAATGGAAGCGGAGGCTTCAACCGCACTTGGACAAGGATTTAGATGTGGATTTCTTGGACTTCTCCACCTAGATATTGTAAAAGAGCGCTTATTCCGAGAATTTGATATGGATGTTATTATGACTGCTCCGCAAGTAACCTACCATGTTCGCATGTACGGGGATAAGATGTCAGAATATTCAAGACTGCTTCCTGAACTTATAGAAATGGACTGACGAACAAAAACTATTCTGAGAGTCTCAAATCCTGAGGACTTGCCTCCAAGAGAGACTTGTGAAGCAATCTCAGAGCCAATTGCAAAAGTAGAAATCATTACTCCAAAAGAATACGTAGGTGCGCTTATGACGCTCTGTCAGGAGCGAAGAGGAGTGTTTAAAAATCAGCAGTTTATTGATCAAACCAGAACTATGCTCACATACGAGCTTCCAATGTCTGAGCTTATCTGAGACTTTTATGATGAAATGAAATCTCTCTCTAGTTGATATGCTTCTCTTAATTATGAATTTATCAGATATACAGAAGATGATTTAGTGAAGCTTGACATCCTTATCGCAGGTGAGCGAGTAGCGGCACTCTCTCTTATTTGCCACAGAGACCAAGCCAGATTTATTTGAGGAAAAATTGTAAAAAATCTCAAAGAAGTTGTCCCAAGAGCTCAGTTTGCAATCCCTATCCAGGCAGCAATCTGAGGATCTGTCGTAGCCCGAGAAACCCTCTCAGCCTTCCGTAAGGATGTTACTGCTGGACTCTACGGATGAGACGTCTCTCGAAAAAACAAACTCCTCGATAAGCAGAAAAAAGGGAAGAAGAAGATGAAACAATTCTGAAAAGTATCACTCCCAAGTGAAGCCTTTGTTAATTTATTAAAGAAATAAGATGAATACTTGGGATGAGCTCAGACCACGAGAGGACGAAAATATATATATTCCAGATTCTCTAATAAATTATTATAGTAGAAATAATTATAAATATAGTCACATTCCTAAAGAAGTATTTGAGCAATGGATAATTCCTTTACATCAAGATAAGCATACTTTGAAGAATTATTCTTGGATTGAATTTGATAAAATAAAAATATCTTGTCAGCTGTTTTCTAATGAAGAATTATTAAGGTTAAATATAATTGAAGACTTTAAGAAATTCTTTTTATGAAGATCTCTAAATAAAGGATTTGATTCATTTGCTTGTACCAAAGAAGACTTAGAATATTGGAAGAAAGAATGAACTTGGAGAATTCCCCCAATTGTTATTGATACAAAAAAATTTGAAGATAAACCAATAGATTCAGAAATAAATTGAATATATCAATTAGTTGAATGACATAATAGAATATGATATTTTTATGCAATTAATAAATTTTCAAAAAAAACACTGAAGAAAAAACACAAAGTTTATATAATAACAAAATAATTATGAAAAAAATAGCAATCGTACAATCGAGCCTGAGAGATGGTTCACACACAGATATTATGTGCCGAGCACTTGAGAGTGCTTGTGAGAAGAGAGATATTCAGGTTGAGTATATCGACCTGAGAGAGATGGAAATGGCATTTTGTAATGGGGGAAATATTGAGCACTATCCTCAGGATATGCAAGACGCATTTGCAAAAATTGATAGCTGTGAAGCCGTTGTTTTCGGTATGCCAGTATATCAGTATACAATGAGCGGAGTCCTCAAAAACTTCATAGATATTTGTGGGGGATCAGTTGCAGGAAAGCATGTTGGAATTATCGTAAACTCTGGTGGTCCAAACTGCTACATGGCAAGCGCTGATTTATTTAATGCACTGTATTATGAATATGGATGCTATAATCTTGCTCCAACTCCATACAGCTGGTTTATGGATTTCAAAGATGGAAAAATAGTAAATGAAAAAGTAAGCGAAAAAATAGAAGAACTCGCAGAAAAAATAAAATCTCTTTAAAAAATTAAAATAAAGCCTCTTTAAAATATACATATTTAATCTTTTATTTTATATAAGAAAAGATACAATAAATATATATATCATTAAATTTGAGGATGAAACAAATAGTTGTTATTCAGCCATCTCTTAGACTAGAATCTTATACGGACTATGTCTGTAATTATTTCATACAGAAATGTTTAGAACGAAATGATATCGAATTGAAACTTATTGATCTTCGAGAGAGAAAACTTGAGTTTTGTGATGGAAGAGACATTTCTGAATATAATAAGGATTTGCAAGATGATTATGAATTTGTAAAACATGCAGACATAGTGATATTAGGCTTTCCACTCTATCATTTTTCTATTTCTGGAGTCTTAAAGAATTATTTAGATATTATGAGAGATGCATTGCAAGATAAACAAATAAATTTTTTAGTAAGTGCAATTTTTCAAGGAGGTGAAATAGCGTATGAACATATATTAGAAAGTCTTTGAAAAAAATATAATGTACAAAAAATAGGAATTAAAACTCCATATATTCTAAATGAAATGTTCATATGATGAAGGCTCACAGATATTTGAGCACGAAAAGATATTCAAGACTTAGCTAATTCACTATAATTTATGCAACACTTCGACGATAGAATTCTCTACAAAACACATCAACATATTTTTGTGTTGCTATCTAAGATTTTATCGATTTTTGTACCCTATGCAGGATTTATTATTCTGCTCTGATTTTTAGAATTTGAAGAGGGACAGTGGAGCTTTGATATTTCTGTATTGACACAAATAGTACTCATAGTGCTCTGAGGAGCACTCATCACTTTCTGGTTTTATTTTTTCTGGTCAAAATCATATTTTATTATTTCCAATGAGAAAATAATTGTAAAAGTAAGAAATGGTATTTTTTCTAAGTTTCATATGTCGATTCATTTTAAAAATATCAGAGACATGGCTTTTTCAAAAAATAATATACTGCATTATCTCTTAAATTATGGAACCATATTTGCGAGAAGTAGCGCTGGAGCTATGGGAGACTTAGAGGCAAAGCACATTCCAAAAGTAGAGAAAGTGTATAGGATACTAAATGCCCTTCATAGTATGGAAGATTCTGAGAGAAAGCAGATATCAAATATCAAAGATATTGTAAAGCCTCTCTGATTTTCCAAATGACAAGTAAAAGAAGCAGCGAATTGACTATCTTGAAGTTGAAGCGAGGCAGAGAATTCAAGTGTGGATTTTGATAAAAAGAAAGATGAGTCACTTGAGCAAATAATACAGAAAGAAAAAAATATTCTCCTATGAATCCAGTGACTCAAAGAGGTAGTGCTTTTAGATGGTACAGATAGAAAAAATATTTTTTCTCTGGAGGAAGAGAGAAATCACTGAGTATTTGAATCACTTCGTAAAAAAGTACTTTTTGCTGCAACGCATGATGCGAGTCTGAGAGATCCCGATGAAGCAATAGTTCTAAAAGCCTGAGAGAAAATAGTTTTTCCAAGTGTTAAGTTTCATGAGATAGATAGGCCATCTGTCGTTTCTAGTTCGCCATGACTTGCTGTTCACGAATATCTTGTGCCAAAGTTTCATGACTTTGATGAGTACGATGCGACTCTGCTTATTTGATTTGATATATAAACAATGCTAAAATTTATAAAATGGCTATTTGGATGGGGAAAGCAAAAAACCATCACAAAAACACAGTGTAAAGAGCTGATTTGCTTTGTTGAAAAAAGTAAAAAACTCTCTGTAAAGCAACAAGTGGTTGAGTGTGATAAAATCTATCATCATACTCTCAAAAGTCTCTGATATGAGGGGAGTTTTTGAGAAATCCTCAAACAAAACCCAAAAGAAATAAAAAATATTCAGGAAATCTGGGAACTTCATAAGTTTCGTAATACTCTTGTTCATGAACTCAGAGACTTAGATGAGAGATTTATTAAAAAACAATCAGTCAGATATGCAGCCATCACAGAAAAATTTGTGAAACAAGTTACTGCATAAAAAATATTCCCAATTGGGAATATTTTAATTTTCATGAACACAGATTTTTTTGATATTGAATACCTTATGTAATTTTTCAGAGATATTTCAGAGTGATTTTTCTCTTTTTACTCTTCCATTAAAACTTATATGTGCATTTTTTTCATCATAAGTATATTTAAGATTTTCATATCTCAGTCATAACTTTTTAAGCTCATTTTTTACTTCTCCAATTTCAGGAACTTTTTCTGATATAGTAAACTCCATTTGATATTTTATGAATCTAAAAGTAAAGTAGCTTTCAAGCTTTGTAATTACAATAAGATTTATAAGTACTATGATAGTTACCAGTATAGAGAGATAGTAAAATCATGCTCATATTAAAAGTCAAAGGGCAGCAGTGACCCATATATTTGCGGCAGTTGTGAGTCATTTTGTGGTAAGTCCTACTTGCATGATAGCTCAAGCTCAGAGAAATCATACTCCTGACATGACGGATCATACAACTCGCATTGTATCAATTCAGCTAGAGTTTGGATTTTGATTTACATAGGTGATTGGAAGTGCTATCGCGATACAAGCTCAGAGTCATATAAGTATATGTGTCCTGAGTCAGGCTGATTCTCACTTGTACTCTCTTTCGAATCATATAATTCAAGATGCGAGTACCGCAAAAATAAATCTGAGGATAATCTCAGACTGCTCCAGAAAATTAGCAATAAAGTCTTCCATAATAATTGTTATATATTCCAAGAGCGTACTACAGGATTGTATGAACTCAGTAAAAAAGCCCCAATTGGAGCTTTTTTATATATTCATACTTTCTGAGATTGAGATTTTTTTGGCCTTTGTGATGGACTCTATATTTTTTTTCAGGGTAAAGAGATTTGTATCTGGATGAATTTTAGAAATAATATCAAGAGTAACACCTGAGTCAGTTTCTTTAATATTTTTAGAAATGATTTTAATAGGCTCTAGCGCAATTTTATCATAAATACTTTCAAGTGTTTTTTGTTTGGTATCAAAGGTAATAAAAATACTACAATATTTATGAGTGTGGAGGAATCTTTGTTTTACTTTTGTGATAATCACAAGATTGAGAAGAATAATTGATGCAGTAAAAATAGCAGGAATATAAAGTCCAGCTCCAACGGTGAGACCTATTGCCGCAGTTACCCATATATTTGCAGCTGTGGTAAGACCCTTTGTATCAAAACCTATTTTCATGATGGCTCCTGCGCCAAGAAATCAAACTCCAGAGACTACTTGAGCTGCAATTCTTCCCGGATCATTGATATTTGAATTATAGATTTCAGGAACGAGAATTGAGAGAATCATAATCAGGCACGAACCAACTCATATCAGTATATGTGTTCTGATTCCTGCAGGCTGACTCTTGAGCTCGCGCTCTAATCATAAGACGATGCAGATTACTAAAGTAATCATGAGTCTGATGATAATTTCACTATTAGGGAGTACGTCCATTTTATTCGCATTATAAGATATATATGATATGCTAGCACAACTCTACAAAAATAGCGAGAAAATAGGGAAAAATCTTTTGACTAGAGTGGAGTTTTTTATATACTTTCGGAGCTTTTTCAAAAGAAAGGCGATATTTTTTGTGGTATGGTACCCGTAGTTCAGTTGGTTAGAACGCCAGATTGTGACTCTGGAGGTCGAGGGTTCGAGTCCCTTCGGGTACCCCATTTTTCTTTTAAAGATGTAATAGTGGAAATTTTTTCAAATTTTTACTACCTAATTTTTAAGAGAAATTCTCGGGATTTTGTTGAATAGAGAAATGAAGCCTTTTATTTCAATAAAATCTGTGACTTGTAAAAGTCACGATGATTGCGCTCATCGAGTAAGGATTTCACTATTTTATTTTTATAACTATCGTCTGATATGGCTACTACAAAAGCTGATGCAAATTTATTTGCAGAACTTTTCGAAAATGCTCCAGAAATAAAATACCCAAAAGAAGGGGAAGTTATTACTGGTACTATCGAAAAAATCGAGAAAAAAAATATTCTCGTAAATGTTAATAACCAGTTTACTGGTCTTGTTATTTCTAAAGAACTTGGAAACTCAGTTGATTTTGACGCACTTGCTGCTGGGCAACCAATTGATGTTATGGTTCTTGGAGATTCTGTTGAAAGAGGACTTCTTATTCTCTCTCTCAAAAGAGCAAACCAAATTAAGTCTCTCAATACTCTGAACTCTAACTTCAGCACTGGTGAAGTTATGACGGTGAGAGCTTCTGAAGCGAATAAAGGTGGTCTTCTTGTTGATATTGATGGACTCAAAGGGTTTATCCCAGTTTCTCAATTGACTCCACTTCATTACCCAAGAGTTGAAGGAGCTGATCCAGAAAAAATTCTTGAACATCTTGAAAGTCTTCTTACGGTTGATTTCCAAGTTCGAGTTATCAATGTAGATGAATGAGGGAAGAAAATCATTTTCTCTGAAAAAGCTGCAATGGAAGAACAAAGAACAAAAGCTCTTGAAACACTCAAAGAAGGTGATGTGGTTGAATGAGTGGTTTCTGGTATTCTTTCATATGGTCTTTTTGTTACTTTTGATGGTCTTGAAGGACTGGTTCACGTTTCTGAAATTGATTGGGGACATGTGAATAATCCTGGGAAGTTTGCGAAAGTTGGTATGAAGGTTAAGGTGAAAGTTATCGGTCTTGATAGCGAAAAAATCTCACTTTCTATTAAACAACTGAAAGATAATCCATGGGATGTTCTTGCAAAAAAAGTGAAAACTGGTGATACTATCAAAGCTCCTATTTCAAGAATTTCTCAATTTGGGGCATTCATGGATCTAGATGGAGGAATCCAAGGTCTTATTCACCTTTCTGAAATTTCTCATGGTGTGGTAAAAGATATCAGAGAACATGTGAAAGTTGGAGAAGAAGTGGAAGCAAAAATTATCAACTTTGAACCTACAAAGAAAAGAATTGGTCTTTCTCTTAAGGCGCTTCAACCAGTTCCAGAAGGAATGAGCGAAGACGCAAAACCAAAGGTGAAAGAAGGACAAAGTGAAGAAGATAAAATTGATGCAGAGGTAGCTGAAAAACCAGCAAAAAAACCTGCAGCGAAAAAAACTACAAAAAAAGAAGAATCTGAAACTTCTGAAAAATAATCCCAGAAAATAGTGCTGTGAATCCTTGTTAGGGCAACACTATTTCAATAAAGCGAAAGCTTGTATATTATAATAAACATATATCATGGATAAAAAAGTATTAAAAGAGATGTTCGATAATCTCGTTCATATCGGAAATAAAACAAATTACTGGAACCCACAAATGAAGGCATTTATTCACGGTTCAAGTAATGGGGTTCATATTATTGACCTTACAAAAACAGTTGACCAACTCGAAAAAGTAAATGCTGCAATGAGTGAACTTGTAGGAAATGGAAAGAAAATTCTTTTTGTTGCTACAAAACTTCAAGCAAGAGATGCATTTGCAAAACTCGCAGAAGAAAATGGTCATTACTTTGTTGCTGAAAAATGGGTTCCTGGTCTTCTTACAAACTTTAAGACTATCAAGACTCGAATTGCTACCTACATCAAACTTCTCAAAGATAGTGAAGGAAATGGAATGGATATGCTGACAAAAAAAGAAAAAGCAGCAAAATTACTTGAACTTGAAAAACTTGATAAAGCTTTTAGAGGGGTAAAAGAAATGAAAAGATCTCCAGATGCAATTTTTGTAGTTGATGGAGTATATGAATCACAAGCAGTAAAAGAAGCACTCAGTCTTGGTATTCCTTGTTATAAAATTTCTAATACAAATGGTGATCCATACATAGGAAATGGAACGATTCCAGGAAATACAAACTCTGTAAAATCACTTGATTACCTTGCTCTTGCACTAAAAGACGGTATGAAAACTCCAGCAAGAAAACCAGCTGCTAAGAAAGAAGCTGCGCCTGCAAAAAAAGTAGAATCAAAAACTCAGGAAAAATAATTTAATTTTTTTTAGCTTTTCATATACTATAAAAGTATTTTTACTTTTAAAATCAAAAAAATATGCCAAAACCAACAAAAAAAGTTACCTTAGAAGTAAAGCAAGAGTCAGATAGTATACTCTCTGATGCAAATCTCACAAGCGCAATGAGTTATTTCCCTTATTTTATAGGGGCGGCAGCAATGTATTTTCTTGCTGAAGATAAGAGAGTAATGCATCACGTAAAGTACTCAGCTATGATGGCTGCAGCAGTTATTGTACTGATGTTTGTACTTAATGGATTTTTCGCTTGAGTTTTAAATATTATATATTGGGGGGCTTCTGCATTTCTTGCCTTAAAAGCTTATAAAGGAGAAGAAGTAAAAATAGAAATTCTAGATTCAATTGAAGAAAAATTTAATGAAAAAGTAAAAAAATAATAAAAATATTCTCTCTCGGCTTTCTTAAGTTAGAAAGCTCAGAGATTTTATCTCATAACTAAAACAACTATGGCTGTTACAATGGAACTCATAAAAGAGCTTAGAGAAAGAACAGGTATTGGGATGATGGAGTGTAAAAAAGCTCTTGAACAAACTGATGGTGATATTGATGCTGCTATTGAAGAACTCAGAAAAAAAGGTCTTGCAAAAGCTGCGAAAAAAGCAGATAGAGAAGCTCTTGAAGGAGGTATTAAAATTATTTCAGAAGGTGGGAAATCATATGTGGTTTCTATATCTTGTGAAACTGATTTTCTTGCAAACTCAGACAAATTTAAAGCAATGCTTGATGTTGTTGCTAACTATCTGAAAGATAATGGAGTAGACTCAAAGGAACAAGCTCAAAGTCTTATTGAATCAGATTACGCTCTTGAAATGGGAGAAAATCTTCAAATTAAAGATTATGAAATTCTAGAAGGTGCTGTAAGCGCTGATTATGTTCACTCAAATGGAAAACTTGCTGCTGTAGTAGTTGCGAGTGAAGGTGCGGATGAAGCAAAACTGAAACAAGTTGCTATGCATGTTACGGCTGCAAGTCCAGAATACCTCTCTCCAGAAGATATTAGTGATGAAATTGTAGAAAAAGAAAAATCAATTCAACTTGAAATGATGAAAAATGATCCAGCAATGGGGAATAAATCAGATGATGTTCTTATGAAAATTATCGAAGGAAAAATGGGGAAATTCAAAGGTGAAATTTCACTTCTTGAACAAGCATTTGTTATAGATCCAAACATGAAAGTAAAAGACTTCCTTGGAAGTACAACACTTGTAATGTTTAAAAGATATGCTATATAGTTTATAAAATTTAAAAAATAAGAGACAAATTAAGCCTTGTAAAAACTTCTTATTTTTTAAATTTCTAGGCCCATAGTTCAGCGGTTAGAATTCAGGATTCCAAATCCTGCGACCAAGGTTCGATTCCTTGTGGGCCTGCCATTTAAGAAATAAAGATCTCTCAAGAAATTGAGAGATTTTTTATTATGAATCAAACCCTAAAGGTCATATTTATTGATATGAATATAACTATTGAATATGAAAAGTATCAAAAGTTACTGATCCAAATGGTCTAGAAACCCTATATGAATACGATAGTTTTTGACGAATAATAAAAGAAGAACTTATTATAAGTGGGACTCATGAATTAAAAAGTGTGAGTTATAACGATACATCTATACCAAACAGTATATCAGAAATAATTTTTTATGATACAACTTGAAGTAACTCTACTAACACCATTACTTATATAAATGGTTTTTGAAATAAAATTCAGACAAAGCAATCAAACGGTAATAAATACATTACTATAAAGTATGAGTATGATAACAGATGAAATAAGATACATATAACCTATCCTACATACGAAAATGTATGAACCTATACACAACTCAATATACAATCCGAAAAAGGAAAGGAGTTTGAATATGATGTTTTAAATAGAGTTACAAAAATCACGGATGCAACAGGAGATATTGACTATGATTATGGTAATTTAGATTTTTCTATTACGAATCAATTAGATCAAACATCAGTATATACATATGATACTTATAATAATCTAATTTCAGTTACAGAACCTTGAAATATAATTACAACATACAACTATAATTCTAAAGACCAACTTATTTGAATTACTGATGCAGATAATAATGTCAGAGCTATTGAATATGATTTAGCAGGAAGAAGAACAATCATAGAGGATTTACATACTCAAAACGATTTAAACTTTTGATCAAAGCAGTATGGTTATGACAACAATTGAAATATCATAAGCCAAACTACTCTCTCAGGAGATACAATTGGCTATAGTTATGATAGTCTCAATAGAGTTATGAGTGAAAATGATGGAGCAATGATTAAGAGCTATGTATATGATGCGTGAACCTATGCAAAATGAAGACTCTCAGGCTATACGAAATGAGATTTTACACAAAATTATAGTTATGATATTCAAGGGAATATTATTTGAGAGACAAAAACATATGGATCAGATAGTTACTCATATACCTATCAGTACAATCTAGCAAAACAAAAAATCTCAGATACATACCCAGATGGAAAGATTACAATATACAATTACATTGATGGTATTCCAGAATCCATTTATTATGATTGATGAGAAATTATTGGAGAAATAGAGTATAATCCAGCAAAAAAATAGAAAAGATAGTCTATGGAAATAATGCTGAAACAGGGAATGTATATGACTATAATACAGGATATAGACTTTTGAGAAAGGGGCTTGTTTATGGGAATCAACAATATGGGCTTACAGACTATACTTTTGACTCACTCGGAAATATTCTCTCACTGAGTGAAAATGGAATAGTCTCAGAACTACAAAAAGATGTTTCATACTCATATGACAACTTATCTCGATTAACATCAGCTAATTATGGAAATTCGGAAGCCTATAGCTATAGCTATGATGATCTAGGAAACATAATTACTAGCTCTAAGTTATGAAACTATATTTACAGCGATAACGGCACAAATAACCCACATGCAGTCACTTCTATTTGAACTATGAGTTACAGCTATGACAACAACGGAAATCTCACAGCTTATACAGGTACTGGATGAGTTATCAAGAGTTTTACTTACAATACCAAAGACGAGCTACTATCCTCACAAGATGATTCTTGAAATATTACAGACTATCATTATGATAATAAGGGGATAAGAATAGAAAAATCTAGTAGTGGTAGTCTCAATAGATATCTTGGAAAGGACTATGAGATCTTAACAGAGACTACAGCTGCTGGTACTACTACAAAAATTTCTAAATATATTTTCCTCTGATCTAAAAAAATCGCAAGTATTGAAGATGATACTGTTATCTACCACGACGAGGATCACCTGTGAGGATGAAATATAGATCTCAGCTCTAGTTGAACACTTCTTCAAGTCGTTGATTATTTTCCATTTGGAGAGATTAGGAGTAGAGTAAATTATGAGGACTACGAAAACAAGTACCTCTTCGGTTGAAAAGAACAAGATTCCGAAACAGACCTTCAGTATTTTGAGGCTAGATATTACGATAATGCTCTTGCAAGATTCAACAGTATAGATAGAGTGTTTTGGGAGGTGTGAGACTCGGAGAGAGCACAAATAGGGCTCATGAATCCTCAAAGATTCAATTCTTATTCTTATACATGAAATAATCCATTAGCAAGATCAGATAGTACATGAGAATGGTGGGATGTAGCTGTAGACTCTCTAGTTGCAGCAGGATGAATATGATATGGAAAGGTTACATGAGATGAGTTTCTAGTGATAGGAGCACAGAATATGCTCAAGGATACACTGAAACCACAAAACGCTATAAATCCTCTTAAGAAGATAAAGAAGCTAGAGAAGTGAGTAGATGCTGGGAATAAGATTATTAAAAAAATCAGTATACAAAAACAAAACAAACACATTAAATGAACAAAAGAGTATGAACAAGAGTTAAAAAATAGAGAATGAACAGGTAAGTCATTATCAACTTGGGAAAATCCTTGAGAAGCAGATAAACTTACTCAAGAGGCTTTTGAAAAATGAATACCATATAAATGACAAACTAATAAAAAAATATATGATTTTTGAACGCAAGTTGGAAATAAAAAGTGAGAGACTAAAGTACAAGTTCATGAATCAAAAAGTAGCATACATTGAAATCCCCACAAATAATATTATCTTGAATAATAATTACACATATGCAAAATCCTTTTAAGCAAGCAGTAAAAATTTTAATCTTAGATTTTGAAGACTATGATTATTTATTATGAGATTTAGAAGTATGATGATTTTATGAAAATAATTGTGATCATTATATTGATAATGAGGATTTTAGAGAAAAATTCCCTATTACACATAATTTTATTTTACTAGTGTACATAATCAGTTATGTCTGAATCTTAGAATGAAGCAGTTATCTGAGTAAGAGTATAGAGCAATTCAGTGAAAACAAGTCAGAAATTGATTTAAAATCTATAATTGAAAAAAATAATTGAAATATATTAATAGAAATTTTATCATCATATAGATTAGCAGTCTATTCAAAAGAGAAAAGTAATTGAAATATAGATTTAGAAACTCCAGAATTAATTAAAGCTTGAAATGCACTCATACCAATTCTTAAATATTTATATAAAAATTCTAACGAGTTTGAGTAAAAGTTAGTTCTTTAATACTTTGAGGCCAGATATTATGATAATCAGATTGCAAGATTCAATAGTGTAGATAGAGTGTTTTGGGAAGTTTGAGGTAATTATATTCAAAATAATAAAGAAAGAGGTGATAGAGTATTATATGAACCTCAAAGGTTAAATTCATATGCCTATTCTCTCAATAACCCATTAGTTTATATAGATCCAAATGGTGAATACGGGGGTTACTATGATTTTCAAGCTAAAATTAACCAAAAATTTGGATCTTACAAAATAGATAGAATTGAGTTAGCTACAAATAAGTTTATAGATCAAAGTAGTGACAAATGAAAAGAAGTACTATGAAATGCAATACTTACATTTTGATGAGGAGAAATATGAACAAAGAGTGCAATAAGTGCAATATGAAAAACGTCAACAAAAAGCGTAGTCAAATATACGAATAAACAGTATAAAGATATGGCTGGAAAACTATGATTTAAAGAAAAAAAATGAGAATACTCGCATCAACAGAAAGTCTTCTATAATAAAGATACTAAAAAATATATATCGTGAGATGTTGATCAGCATAATTGATGAATTTGGAAAATGGCTAATACGGTTAAGTGACTAAGTAACAAGAATACAAGGTTATGAACTTACGATAAAAATTTAAAAAAGGTTGGAGATTAATAATTAATATTATATCAAAATATGTTACAAAGCTATAGAATTACGAAGTATGATCCAAATAAGAGAGATAAGAATGGTTTTTATATAGATTCAAATGAATGGACGGATATATCTGATTTTTGAAAAAATGATATTTGTGAATATTTAGAAATAGAAGACTTATATGTAGATATAGCAAAAAAAATTCTTATGTTCAATAACATAAATTCTTTTACTGTAAGTAAAGTCGAGCATAGATGAAATTATAAGGACATAAATAATATATCTATATCAAAAGAAGTATACGATAGAATTACAGAAGGGGGTACTTTTTATGTTGATGAATTAGATTCATTAATTCGATCTGTATTAAGATGAAGCCAATGGTTCAAGATAAAATGAAAAAGAAACTTTTTTATACATTTTTGATACGATTTATATATGTATATATGATTTAATTATTCAAAAAAAATTATTGAAAAAATTTCTAATATTAATACTAATAAAATTTTTATAGAAGAATTCAGATCTCCTTATCTCAAATCATAAATACTTACTTTAAAAAGTATATGAAAAAATATTTTATTGATAGAATTAGTTTGTTATATTCTTATGCATCATAATTTCGTTTCTAATATTCTCTACTATTTGCTGCCATTTAAGATTTAAAAAATCTCTCAATTTCTGAGAGATTTTTTATGTTTAATTCGGAACCAAAATTTACTTATTACTATTTCTGGCTATACTCATGCCCGAATTACCGAAAATCTTTCAGTAAAAAATAAATTCTCTATTTTTATAGAGTTTTTTTATGAGTATTTTTTAACAATTTTGCATGCTATTAACACTATTAAATTTCTTTTGAATTCTGGATATCAAGAAAGAACTAGAGAATCCTCGTCAGATTAAGACAGATGTACTCTCTGGATTGACGGTGGCTCTCGCGCTTGTGCCTGAAGCAATTGCATTTTCTTTTGTTGCGGATATTAACCCAATTATTGGTTTGCATGCGGCATTTATCGTAGGACTTATCACTGCTATTTTTTGAGGAAGACCTGGGATGATTTCTGGAGCAACAGGAGCTCTCGCTATCGTAATGGTATCATTGGTGAGAGACTTTTGAGTTGAGTACCTCTTTGCAACTCTGATTCTCATGGGAATACTACAAATCTTATTTTGAGTTCTGGGGCTCGGAAGACTTGTGAGACTTATTCCACATACGGTGATGCTTGGTTTTGTGAATGGACTTGCAATCATTATTTTTCTCTCACAGCTCGAACAGTTCAAAATATGAGAAAACTGGATTTCAGGTCTCCAACTCTTTATCATGCTGTGACTCGTCGCTATGACGATGGCTATTATTCATTTTCTTCCGAAGATTACAAAAGCTGTTCCATCATGATTGGTAGCGATTGTGATAGTAACTCTAATTGTTTTATTTGTTCCATGATTTGAAAACGTTGGAAATGTCTCGAGTTATCTTGCTGCAAATTGATATACTGAATTACAGTGAGTTTTCCCAAGCTTTCATATTCCTGAGCTTACGACTGGATTCCTTGATACGCTTATTATTATATTCCCATATGCATTAGTGCTCGCTGTTATTGGACTTACGGAGTCGCTTATGACATTAACACTCATAGATGAAATTACAGAAACGAGAGGAAATAACAATAAAGAATCTATAGGGCAGTGAATGGCGAATACCATATGTGGCTTTTTTGGAGCAATGGGTGGATGCGCGATGATAGGGCAGTCGATGATTAATATTTCAAATGGTGGAAGAGGACGGATTTCAGGTATTTCCGCAGCTATATTCTTGATTCTTTTGATTGTATTTGCTACGAGTTTCATAGCTGTTATCCCACTTGCCGCACTTGTGGGACTGATGTTTATTGTGGTGATTGGGACCTTTGCTTGGCCAACATTTAAACTCCTTCCAAAAATACCAAGAGCAGATGCATTTGTGATAATAGCTGTGACTGCTATTACGGTAATTAGCTGAGATTTGGCTCTTGCTGTTGTTTCATGAGTTATTATATCAGCGCTCAGTTTTGCTTGGAAAAAAGCGGAGCAAATAGAAGCAAAAAAGTATATAGATAGTAAAAATATTACTCATTACGAGCTCAATGGGCCACTCTTTTTTGGTTCTATTTTGAAGTTTAAAACGCTTTTCGATGTGAGTAGCGATACCAATGAAGTCGTGATTGATTTTGGAAAATCACAAGTAATGGATCACTCTGCAACAGAAGCTATAAATGTGCTTTCTGAAAAATATAGAAGTATCGGCAAAAAACTTCACTTGAGGCATTTGTCTCCAGACTGTAGAACGCTTATACGAAACGCGCAAGAAGTAGTAGATATAAATGTGATAGAAGATCCAAAGTATTTTGTTGCAAATATTGCCAATAAGAAATAGTAATTTCTCAAAGAAAAAATAACTTTATGTACTTTTAAGGAGAATGAATATGATAGAGCTATGAAAAAAATAAGTATTTGATTTCTGATACTACTTAGCAAGATACTACTTCTTATCTTGCCATTATTTTTGTCGTTTCATGCAGCACATAGTATGTGAATGTCGGAGCATAATAGTTCACAAAATACAGGCTGTATTGAGCATTGTATGAGTGATATTATATTACATCATAATTCAGAAATAATTTCTTATTCTCAGGGCATTGAAATTATTTTTTATAAAATCGTTTATCAGATTCAGAGCTTTCACTTTAGTATTTCTCTTTGGAGCATATTTTTGTTAGTCTGACTGAGTCCTCCATTTCAAAGGAATATTATAAAAAATTATCATTTTGGACTGCTGAAAAAAATAATAGTTGCAAATACATAAATATATAGAGAGAAATAATCTTTATATATTTAAAAATACAATATGAAAAATTCAGTACTTTATAGTATCATAATTTTACTTGGTGTCAGTGTTATTGGGCTTTTGTCATATATTTTCATTCCTCATCTTTTATTGATGAATCATAATGACATGGATATGATGGAAATGTGAACGGAGCAATCTGATAGTCCATTTATAGGCTATTCTAAAGCGATGAATGATCACTGTAAAATAATGCCTGAGATGAGCGGTTGTGAACCATATAATATATTAGTTTCTCAGAAGTCTAACAATGTAGAATCAACCAGCGAAGTAAATATTTCAGAGCTGATGCAAGCGAAAAAAGTTGAGATAGTTGAGCTGAGAGATGGTGATACGTATGATATGGAAGTAACTCAAGTGAGAAAAGAAATTTGAAATGACAGCGTTATGATGCTTGCATATAATGGCTCTATTCCTGGGCCAATTCTCAAAGCGCCAGAGGGAACAAAAGTTACTATTAATTTTGTAAATAAAGTTCCTGATTTAGAGACAACGCTTCACTCACATGGACTCAGATGAGATTATACGATGGACTGAGTGCCAAAGGAAATGATGGGAACACAAGATCCTGTTGCTTTCTGAGAGTCGTTTCAATATGAGCTCGAATTTCCAGATACTGGAATTTTCTGGTATCATCCACATATTAGAGAGGATATCCAGCAAGAGCTTGGGTTATCTGGTAATTTTATTGTGACTCCAAAAGATGCAAATTATTGGAATCCAGTTAATAGAGAAGAAACGCTTATTTTGGATGATGTACTTATAGAAGATGGGAAAATAGCAGAATTTTCTCAGGATTTTGCAAATTATATATTGATGGGAAGATTTGGAAATACGATGCTGGTAAATGGAGAGACAGATTATTCTTTGAATATTAAGAAGGGAGAAGTAGTAAGACTTAATCTTACAAATGTATCAAATACGAGAATATATAATTTTGAAATTCCTGGAGCAAAAATAAAGAGAGTTTGAGGAGATATTTGAAAATATGAACGAGATTCTTTTGTTGAGAGTATTGTGATTGCGCCTGCTGAGAGATATTCTCTTGAAGTATATTTTCCAGAAAGTGGGGAGTTTGAGATTCAAAATAATACTCCTGTGAGTAACTATACTCTGTGAAAAATAGTAGTATCAGATGGGCAAGTAGAGAATTCATATCTTGATACATTTAATATACTTAGAGAAAACACAGAAATTATTGCAGATATAGATGCATATAGAAGTTATTTTGATACTGCTCCGGATAAAGAAATTGAACTAGATATGGACATGAATATGAATATGTGAAACATGATGATGGAGGGAGAATCTCATGGAGGAATTGAGTGGGAAGATGAAATGGGAATGATGAATAAGATGCATAATTCTAATCAGGTAGATTGGAAAATTACAGATAAAATTACAGGGAAAGAAAATATGAATATAAATTGGAATTTTAACCAGTGAGATGTGGTTAAAGTGAGAATTCATAACAAAAAAGATGGAACTCATCCAATGCAGCATCCGATACATTTTCATGGACAAAGATTTTTAGTACTGAACGAAAATGGAAAACAAATGGATAATCTTGTATGGAAAGATACTGCATTAGTAAAAACTTGAGAATATATCGATATTCTTATTGATATGAGTAATCCAGGGGAATGGATGGTTCATTGTCATATTGCGGAACATCTCTCAGCAGGTATGATGATGCATTTTTCTGTAAAAGAAAACTAAAAAATAAAATCTCTCAAGAAATTGAGAGATTTTTCTTGTGTGTTGCAAATAGGCAGTATTTTTATACACTTCTGTGTAATATTTTCTCGTTTCAAACGTCCAAATGAATAGACCTACAAAAGATGTACTCAAAGAACTCTATGAGCAGAATGTAGATGCACTCTATAGGTTTGCATATTTTAAAATGCAATCGCATGAAGAGGAAATTTTTGATATTCTCCAAGATGTATTTTACAAATTATGATGTGAAATGCTCAGCGGGAAAAAGATTGATAATCCGAGAGCTTATCTCTATAGAATGCTTGGAAATAAAATTATTGATTTTTACCGTAAGCATAGGGCAACATCTCTGGAAACAGAAATAGAAACACTTGGGGAAAATATTGTGTGAGAGGAGAGTAAGGTCGAAAATATCACCCACGCAAAATTAGAAGTTGAAAAAATATATAAAATTCTTTCATGACTGGATGATGCTGATAAAGATATGTTTATACTTCGATTTGTTGAGGAATATTCGCCAAAAGAAATAGCAGAAATATACAATCAAGAAATTAATAGTATTACTGTAAAGCTGCATAGACTTAAGAAAATGATGCAAGAAAAATTAAAAACTTCGTAAACAATATAATGAATAAAAAATATACTCCATTACAAAAATCTATAAAACTCAGTGATGAAAAAAAACAAGCTCTCTGGTCAAAAATAGATGAAAAATTAAGTTTTTTTGAAAATGATGTAATAATTTCTCAGGATAATCGTCATAGAGTTTGAGAACAAGATATTGTCACTCAATCTTTATATCCTAAAAGGAAAAATATGTTTATTACTATTATTACAGCCCTCTCTATTTTATTTGCTTGAGGAGCTTCGTTTGCAGCAGAGTCTTCACTTCCTGGAGAATTTTTATACCCAGTAAAAATTCATGTAAATGAAAATATTGAGTCCGCCTTTACTTTTGGAGCAGAAAATGAAGCTGAACTGCAACTTGAGAGAATTGAAGAACGTTTACTTGAGCAGTCTGAACTTTCTGCGCAGTGAAAATTATCGTCAGATATAGAAAACTCAATTCAATTACAAATATCTCATTATGTGAGAGAGTTTGAAGAAGATACAAAAGAAATAGAAAATAAAAATGATATAGACACATCAATATCTTTGAGATTAAAACTTGAATCACTGATTCCTACTATTTCATCAAGCAATTGAGTGGAAGCGCAAACTGATATTCAGTGAAATATAAATAGCTGAGATGTAGAGACACAATCAAATTCATCTGTAGGTTCAGAAATAAATATTGATACTCAAGGGACACTCGATACTCTTATTGATGCTTCTGTAAAGGCAGAATGAAAAATAGATACAACAATTGGAGTTAGCTGAGAAGCAGTAAATGATACTGCAGTAAGAACTTCATCTGAAATAGATTCTCAATTAGAAGAACTTATTGAAGCTTTGGGGGATATCGATGTAAATTCAGATACAAGTGTACAGGGGAGTACTAATGTAAATAATAATGACTCTAACACGCAAGTTGAAACTATCATAGAAGCGACAAGTTGACTCAATATTCGCTAGAAGAATAAGAAAAAAAAAACTCTTAAGCCTTGAGAGTTTTTTTTATTTCTTAATAATTCACTTTATTCCTCCAGAAATCAGGGTAGTTACATTTTTGAGAGTTACAGGAACTTGCATAATATTCTCAGTTACGAGATATTTTGATTCCCATTCTGGAGAATATTTTTCTTTATATTTTCTCAGTCATTTGAAGTTATAAAAATGTTCTCAATAGTTATATATAAATCCTGCTATTTTGTTCCAAGTTGAGAGTATTTCTCACTTTTTTACTCCAGAGAGCGGAGCCATACCAAAATTAAAATATTTAAATCACTGCTTTTGAGCATACACAATACACTCAGTAAAGAGTAACTCCATAATTCAGTTAGGAGTATCACTTCTATATCGCATGATATCTCAGGACATTTCGTATTTTTGAGCTGACTCCCATATATTTACAAATGCCTTAATTTCTCCTGATTCATCACAAATAGTGGCTACAGGGAAATGAGAAATATATTCCTCATCAAATTTTCAGAGTGAAAATCATTTTTCTTTTGCATTTTTGTGACTGAGCCATTCATCTGAGATATCTTTGAGTGTTCCAATAATAGCTGGAACTTCCTGCTTATTATAGTATTTGAAATAATATCAGAGTTTAGAAAACTTATTTTGTGCAGATCTGAGGTCTTGTTTAGATTTTCATGAAAGTGAGAAATCATCAAGAGCTACTTTTGCCTCTTCTCCTATTTTTATAGCATACATCCCTATATCAAGATAGAGAGAAATATTTTCCTTACTTACTTCATAAAAGCAGCTTCTCAAAGCATTTTTTTTACAAAAATTTCTAAATTTTCAAATACATTCAGTAAAATTTTTACTTTTTCATATAGGATCTCACAGTGCGATTGCATTTTTTCACTGAATTGCAAACATAATAAAAGCTCAAGCATCATCTGATTGTATGATATATTTATCTTTGAGATACACGAGATTTGCAGATGCTTGCTGAGATTCTTCTAAGATATCCTGAAGTTTCGCTACATCTTCATTGTCTGGGAGTGAGAGTGTTTCATGTCGTGATTTGAGAATTTGTAATATGCTATAAAACACAATGATAATAGCCCCTCAAATAATACCTCTCAGGAACCTGGAAGTATCTCAACTCCAAGCAAATTGCCACCACAATTCAGGCTGATATTGTATATTTTTATACAAAAATAATCATATAAAGAGAGACAGAACCAAAATAAGAGTCATAAATATACTCGATTCTTTTATATAATTTGTGTCAAAAAGTGAATGCTTTCTATAAAAATATTTTTTAGAAGGCAGAAATATGAGAAATATTATAAATAGTGTTATTGCTTCCTCATAATCTAGTCATTTTAAAATAGAAACTCCAGCTCAAATTATCAGGAGTATGAGGGTTATATAATAGGCAGAGCGAGTTCTTTCGCGGAGTGAAAATGAGAGAGCAATAAGCACTAATCCAATAATACTTCCTGTAAAGTGAGAAAATTCGATGATTCAGAGTGTGGAAAAACTTCTCTAAGTATTTCGAGTCTCCCTTCTCAAGCTGGAAGTGTTCCTGTGAGAGTTAATATAGATCCTGCAGCAAAAATAAGAAGTGAAAAAATAAATGGGGCTAGATAACCTATAGAGGCTCCAGCATGAAAAGATTTTTTTATATATGTTCAGGCTTTTTGTTTCATATTTTCTGTAAGTTAATATATCCAAAGTATCAAATATTAAATGCAATTATATGCAGGAAATCAGCGATAAGCATTTTCTCAGGACTCGTTTTGAATGCATGATAGATGATTAAAAGTATAAGAATGATTTGGATAAGAAAAAATAGGAGCTTTCTTCTTTTGTCACTCAGAGCAATGATAACTCATAAACACCCGATATATCATCCTGATGGTCCAACATCTGAAATGTGAAATAGGGCTGAGAATATAGAGGCAGCTAAAAATATATGTCCAAAATAGATGAATAGAAATAACATACTTACACTGAAAACATGAATAATCCAGAAACTGAAAAAAGCTTTTTTACTTCATAGTTTATGTTCAAGGTATCAAACACACAGAAGTATCATTAATAAAGCACGAAAAAAAAACTCAGATCCATGAGTGAGCATAGCTCATGAAAATAATCTATACATCTCTCATGAAACAAAATATACGGCTGAGTATCCAAATAACTCTTTTATTTCGGGATGAAGAGGAGTAAAGTATGAAGTTGTATATATTGAAAAAATACTCAGGAAACTAGCAAGAAGAAGCGTTGTTTTATATTTCAAAAAAAATCTTGCTATCATCTAAGTTTTTAGGACTAAGTATTATATGATGATAGAAGTTTTTTAGGATTTTACAAGTTTAGAGATGTTATGTAGTAGTGAAAATATATCACTCACCACTTTGAGTTTGGATTTTTGCGGAACTTCATAATTTTTTTCTAAAATAATGAAGGGTCACATTTATGATATTATCGTTGCTTGGAAAACTTTTATCTTTCCAAAAACGTTGAGCGATTTCTTGTTTTGAAATGAGTTTTCATTCATTTTTCATAAAAAACTCTAAGAGAGCCTTTTCCTTTTTTGAGAATACTACTTCCTTCCCATCTATAAATACAATTCTGAGATGTGTATCAAATTTTATGTTTCCAGATTCAAGGATTCAATTACTTGGGCTAATATTTTCACTTCGGGTATTTGCTCTAATTCGAGCCTTAAGCTCTTCTGGAGCAAATGGTTTCACGAGATAGTCATCAGCTCACATATCCAATCACTTTACCTTATAGTCCGTTTCACTGTGTCCAGAAATCATAATGATTTTTATACTGCTAGTGAGAGAATTATCTTTTAATTCTTGTAATATATCAAACCCATTTCTATCTTGGAGAGATACATCGAGAAGAATCAAATCAACACCGGAAAAGTTAAATGTCAAAAAATCATCATAGTTATGAATTTTTTGTACAGAGTACTCTTGTTTCACAAGCATTTTCTCAATATTTTTTGAGAGAAGTATTTCATCATCGATAATAACAATATTCATGGCGATATGAAAAAAAGTAATAATTAGACATTATTATGTAATGTACAGAGCATTTTTCAAGAGTTAATAAAATTTTGCTCCTCAAAATTAATGAAAAATTAATATTTTTTGTAATCAAAATGTAATTTCACTCCCGTAATATAGAAATATTTATTTCATAATATTTCTATATATGTTACACGCCAGATTTTGAGAATATACGGTTCAAAGTTTACAAACAATACATCTCCCAGATACGACACTTCGATGGTTACATGAAATAGAACAAGATATGTGGGCAAGATGACTAGGGGAATACTTGTTTTGTTCTACATGCCAAAAGGTTTTTTCTAAATCAGATATATTTGACCATTGAGATATATCACAAGAACTATGAGCACAGAGATTTGAAACAGTTGCGGCAATTGAAAGAATATTGTGATATATCCCAAGCTGTCCTTGTTGTGGTAATAATACAGAACATGTATATGGAGAAGATCATTATAGTACTATTGAGCGAAGACATCGTAATCCAAATTCATTTCTAACTGTAGCACAGAATACGCAGTGAGAAATCATAGGACTCATGGATTGATTTTCAGCAAAACTGCTAGATATTTATGAGCAAGAATTTTATGCACATTTTTCTGCAAAAGTCTTAGATATCATTGAAAATAAATTTTGAATTTCTCCCGATACTCAGGTTCTCACTGTCTCTTCTCTTTGAATGGATGAAAAACACAGGGATTTCGGAGTTACTAGTGATATTATAAAAAATTTTACTAGAAGCTTAGATTCAAAATATGATTTTATGCCTGTAGTAGTTGAGTCAATTGTCGCTTCTAATACCTATGCTATATTCAAAATTATGGGAGCTACTGCTTGAAACATACCCCAAGATTTTTCAGAAGTACTCTTATGAAATCAAAAACATTCAGACCATGAGTTAGATATATTGTTTCAGGCAGATGGAATCCATAGATATAAGACAAATTTTGCGGTACATCCACGAGATTTAGTGAAAATAAGAAAAGCAGCATAAAAATAAGAATTGTATTTTCATGCTTAAATATTATATTGGTAGCAACTTCTAGCCAATTTTAATATGCTTATAAATATTCTATTATCTTTTTTGCTGAGTTTGTTATCTGTGTATTCAGGATGTATACTTATGCTTCGATATAGGGATGTTTCTTCATTTTTTTATCTTGTATTTTCATTATTGCTTCCATTTTGGTTCCTGTTAAACACGATGTGATATTCGAATTTTGCAACTCCAAATCTTATGGAAGTTGTGTATAAAGTGCAATACAGCATTTCGCTCATATGATTTTATAGTATAATATTTTTTGTTCTGTTTTACAGATCTAAAAATATTTCAAAAAAAATTCTATACACTATATTTGCATGATATTTTGTGAGTATAGCTTTGTTAAACTTCATAGATTTATTTTTATGATCAGTAGATTTTTCTTTAGATGAGGGAAAATACGTAGAGAACTATGGTCCACTCTATAGTCTTTTAGTTGGAGCATATATACTTATTTTTCCTTTATTTTTTTTGATATCATGGTTTAAGATTAGAAGATTATCCTATCTCGATAAATCCAGATTAAATATTATAATAGTAGGTTTTATTTTATTAATAGGACTCCCACTTATATTTCAAGTGATTATTCCTTTTTTTTCACAAGATGCTGCAAAAATCTCATGAGATTTTATACTGCCATTTTTTATGCTACCATTTATATTATGAATAATATATGCAAGTAGAAAGTATGATTTTACTTCAATGAAAATTTATATTTTTGAAATATTGTCACTCATACTTTCTTTTGTGATTGCTACTCTATCTGTCATTCTCTTGAAAGCAATTTGTATTTGATTTGGATATAATCAAATAGATTTATATGAGTTTAGTATCCCAGAAATTCTCATACTCATTATCTTGTTTTTAGCAATATTTAAGAAAATAAGTAGTAAAAATACGCAAGATTCATTCTCTGAAACCTTTATGCAGATTTATCAGGAACTTCCAAGCTTAACGCATCAACGTGAATTGTCACAATTTGTATCAGACATACTCTCAGAAAAACATAAAATTCAGGGGTCTTATATTAGCGTAGATATTCCAGAACTTATTTGTAAATATTTTTCTTGAAAAAAGCATAAAAATTTTATTCTCAATGATTACGTTTTTTTAGATGAAATGGCATGAGGTTTGTGAGAAATTATAGATCAAGGTCAACTATTTGAAAAAAATACAGGTATAATTTTTCCTATCTATTCATTTCAGCAGGATTTAATCGCTATTCTTATTGTGTGAAAAAAACCGTTTTCAGATCCTTTTTTGAGTCATGAAATAGCAGAATTTCTACGATTTACGAATATTTTGCGATATCACTTTGCCTATATTAAGAGCTACAAGAAAAACCAGGAAATGAGTATTTATCTAGATAAAAAAGTCGATGAAAAGACGATAGAGTATAATACACTTCTCACAAAGCAAAAAGACTTTATTCGATATCTTGCTCACGAAATAAGAAATCTACTCACAAATGCAATCTTTTTAGCAGATAGTCTGCAAGAAAAGTATCAAGAAGAGGATACCCACATACTCTATGATGAATTATGAAAGATATGAGGATTAGTAAAAAATATTTTTACGACAGAGCAGTTTGATCTTGAGAAAATAAAAATTCTGAAGCATCGTACTTCTATGAATACATTTTTATGAGAAATATGTGCGAGTTTTGAAACGGCGCATCCTGATGTGTTTTTTGATATGTCTATAGAGCATAATTTGTGAGAGAAAAAAATAGACGAAATTCAGTTACGGCAAGTTATGTATAATCTATTATGAAATGCTATAAAATTTGCAGATATATCATCACCAAAAATATCAATTACAGCAAAAAAATATGATACAAATAGTATAAAAATCTGTGTCGAGGACAATGGTGCTTGATTTAAAAAATATGAAATTGATGAGATATTTGAAAAATACTCAAGTGGAGATGGAAATGGGGTAGGACTTGGTTTAGGTTTATTTTTATGTAAAAAAATCGTTGACTTGCATTCTTGAACGATTCATGTAAGAAACGGGGATATCTACGGTGGTGCAGAATTTTGTATTATCATATAACATATGAACATACTCATTATTGAGGACGACATAATTTTAGCAAAAAATATCTCTCATACTTTTGCATCATATGGGTATATTCATAGAGTGCGGATTATAGAGAGTTATAATGATTTTCTTTTTTCTGGGATTTTGTTATATAGTTTTGATATGGTTTTATTAGATATAGATCTTTGAAACCCGAAACATCAGGGTTTTGATATATTACAATATATTCGACAAAAATCTCCATATCTCCCGGTAGTTATGATCAGCAGCTATAGTGATATATTATATTTACAAAAATCTTTTATGTTAGGAGCTCATGATTACCTTGTGAAGCCATTTAGAATTCGCGAATTACAAGTGAGGATAGAGCGATGGTTTAGAATGTATATTTTTTCTGAGTACTATAGTGTGAAAAAAACCTTAGAGTATCAGCATATTTCATATGATATTTCACGCTATGAATTTTATATTTCTTGAAAAAAAATACATCTGAGCAAATGAAATAAATATTTATTTTCACTTTTTCTGATTTATAGAGAGAAGCTTCTGAGGAAAGATTTTCTTATTGATAAAATTTGGTGATTTGATGAAACAAGTAAGTCTAAAAATTTGTGAATAAAAGTTATGAGACTCAAGAAGCAATTAGAACAAACGGATATAGCTTGATGGATTCAGAGCGTAAAATGAGAAGGATATATTTTTCAAAAAATATAACTATTCTCATATTTTCTCTATTTTTTTCATGATATTTTTTTCAAGTATTGGTTTTTTCTTTTTATCTTTTTTGTATTTTCTGAGTGCTTTTGTATCTATTTTCTTTCCATTTTTTTCTTCAATAACATCAAGTGCTTCTGAAATACTTGTAAGAATGTGTTTTTCTCAGAAATTTTTTATAAATTTTGATATGTTTAATTTTTGAAATACACCAGTTCTCACTCATGTGATATATACCTTTATATTATTTTCTTGTAATTGCCTTGTGAGGGAAACAATTGTTTTTTCAGCGGTTGAATCAATATTGTTAATCCATTCAAAATCTAATATGACATAACTTATGCTTTGCTTTTCTGCAATGAAGTTGAGGATACTTGATTCAAAATATCATGCATTTGCGAAATACATGTTTCCATCAAATCTATAGACTCATACATCTGGACTACTTTGCAATCAAAAGAGCTCTATGTTTCTATAAGTTCCATCTTTGTAATATCATAGTTCTACAATTTTTGGTCTTATGGTTCTATAAACAAAAAAGAAGAGAGATAAAAATATACCAGTCCCTATTCATATTTCTATATTTGGGACAAAAATAAGACTCACAAAAAATGTTATAATTCCGACAATTGCATCTTGTTTTTCTATTTTCCAAGCTTGTAAAAGAGGCTTAAATTGTATCATTTGATATACCGCTACAATGATAACAGCTCAAAGAGTTGCAATTGGGAGGTAATATACATATGGAGTGAGAAATATAATGGTAATTCATACCATAATTCAAGCTATGATTCAAGAAAATCCAGTTTCAGCACCAGCCTTTATATTCAATGCGCTTCGAGATAAACTTCATGCAACAGAGTATCATCAAAAAAATGATGATGAAATATTGGCTGTTCATTGAGAAATTAATTCTTTGTTTGGATTAAGCTTATTTTGATCAACATATGAGAGATATTTCGCAACGGAAATAGTTTGTGTGAATCAAATTAAAGCAATGAGTACTGCAAATATAAATAGACTCATGAGTTCTGAGAAGTGCAAATATTTCCATGTATCACTTATGAAAAGCAAATTAATTGATGGTAAACCAGCTGGGATGGTTCAAATTATTTTTCCCTGATAATTCTCATTATATCAAATTATGTATGAAATTAATATACTAGAAATTAACAAAATTAGTACAATAGGAATTTTTTTGAATATCTTTTTTCAAATAATGAGAAACAGTATTGATCCTCATCAGAATAAGAGTGTAGGAATATCGAAACTCGTATAAATATTTTCTCATAAGTTTATTAGCTCAAAGAAGTAATTTATTCATACTCATTTTTCAACTCCAAATATTTTAGGTATTTGGGAGGTAATGGTGATGATCGCAGCTGCATTTGTAAAGCCGATAGTAACCGGATGAGATAAAAAATCTACAAGAATTCATAATCTGAGTTTTCATAGGAGAATATAAAATATTCCAATGAAGAATGCTAATATAGGAGCGAGAGCAATATATTTTTCACTTCAGGGAATAGCAAAACTAGAAAGTGCAGTAAATGTCATGAGAGACATAATCGTGATGCTGCTCGTAATCATTTTTGGAGAAAAACCAAAGAGTGATGCGATTATTACTGGTATGAATGATGTATACAGACCAATTTGCACTGGAAGTCATGCAAGCTGGGCGTATGCCATTGATTGTGGAATAAGTACAAAGGAGACGGTTATTCACGCATATATATCCTTTTTTAGTACTGTAGGGTTCTTTAGCTTTGAAATCCAGCTGAGAAATGGAAAAATGTCTTTAAACATATTTGATGCTTGAGAATAGATATCTATTCTTTAATTGTAGCATATTTTTTCAATCAAGGACAGTATTATAGTTGGACTTTTATTATTATATTGTTCAAAATACTAGATACATTTTTTAAGAAAAATGGTCTATTTGTGATAGAGGCGCTGCTGATTTTAGGATCATTGATGAGTATATTTTCAGCTTCTGAGATACTTTTTCATTTAATTTTTGCTTTGAGAGTATTAAGAAAATTATTATCGTCTTTTCAAATATCATAGTATTTCAATGCTTCAATCTCAAAAGTAGCTTTCATCTCTGCTCAGTTTGATTGTGAATATATAATTTCAGAGAGACGAAGAGAGTCTTCATTTATTGATTTAATTTTTTCATATCAAACAATAGTTTTTTCATTTATGACGGTTTTTAGCTTTTGAATAATGCTTTCTGTATTATATGTATATGCTGAAATTGTTATTTCTCAAGTATACGTAAAGTTATCTTTTTCAGTTCAGTCTACAATGCCGTCTTCTATTTGGATATCTAATCATGAATATGTGATGGAGTTGTTTCATGTTACTATTTCTCGTCCAGTATTATTGGTGATATTATAGCTTTCGATTTCGTCTTTTAGGCTGTTATAGGCTTCTTTTTCTAATTTTTCTTGAAACAGTATTTTTGTAGTATCTATATCTTCTTGAGATATGACGCGCGTAATATTATTATTTCATCCTGCAAAATCACTGCTGCTTACTGCAAAAATTAATGCTCTATTTTCTTCAGAGAGTCATGGAAGTATCAAGGAAGTATCTTTTGGGATATTTCAATTCTCTCCTATGAAATTTCAAGAGGTATCTCGTGAATCTGCTACCACTTCAGTATCAATGGTTCATCATGATATATCTCAAAATCAATCGGTTGATCCAGCGGGTACATTTACCCATTTTTTAATACGAAAGACATTTCATGCACTATCTTGGAACCTTGTTTCAGGCCTGAGAGCTATATCTTCAGATGTGAGGTTGGTAATGGTTATGTTTCATCTTGCCACACCTCAATCTTCAACTTTTATATTTGTTGCTGAGTAGGTGTTTGATGTGAAGAATTTTTTTGTAACTCTCTCAAGCTTGATAGTATTATTATTTCCTAAAATACTACTTTCAGCATTTTCATCAAGTATGAAGTTCAGAGCCTCTTTTCTGACGGATGTTTCTGGGGAAATTACAACCGTGGTCTTACTAATTGCAATGTAATATACAACTCAAAATAAAAGAAGCGAGAAAAAAAAGATAGCAATAAATAGACGAAAAGATTTACTATGATTTTGTGAGTAATTAGTTATTTGATGGATTTTCTTATGATTCACGATGAGATTTTTTAATTCTCTTTTATATTGTCATAAGATATAAAAAAAATACTGTTTTACCGTAAAATTATGGTTCATAATATTCGGGAAATACTCACTTTTTTTCAGATCTTGTTTATTGGTGGGGATTCATATGTTTTTACATATTTTTTTTCCAACAACATCATTGGTGTGAATCGTGATATTTTTATCCTTAGATTTAGATTGAATAATCTTGAGAGAAATATGATTGTGAAGTATTGGATGTCACACAGGAAAAAAGAGAACAAGCTCGTCAGAATTACTTTTCTCTATTTTTTCGACTATATCAATAATAGTATCTTGTGCACGGATTTGAATCATGATTTACAGTTAGCCGAATTACTTTACAAAAAAGATATTCACTATAGACTTAAAATCAAGCTTACAATGAATTTTTTTCTATGCAAATAAAGTTTCTTGATTCTATTATACAAACACTCGAAGAATCTCTCATAGAAGATGTATCCAATACAATATCATGAGATATTATTTTTCATCAGTGATACAATCAAAAAATAGATGAATATTCAGATATATTACATCATTCTCATAATTGGATTTCCCAGTACCAAAAAAAACTCTCTACCGATTATGGTATTTCGAATTTAAAAATAAAATTTACGAATAATAGTTGATACTTTATTGAAGTTTCAAGTTCTCAGATTTGAAAAGTGCCAGAGAGTTTTCTCTTTAAGCAAAGTCTGACACAAGTAAGTAGATATATTACACCTGAATTACAGGAATATCAGGAAAAAATACTTGAAGCGAGCCAAAATATACAAGCACTACAAAAACAATTATTTTCCTGAATTTGTAATGATTTATTATGACAAAATAATGAATTTTATAATATTTCTCAATCAATTACACTGATTGATTTTTATTCAAATGCTGCGTTTGTATCTCAATCTCAAAACTATATTACTCCAGAGATATTAGACTCAAATGTATTTGAAATTTCAGAATGAAGACACCCAATAATTTCTACTATACAAAAAGACTTTGTATCCAATAATCTTCATCTTTCACATAATGATAGAATCCATGTTGTTACAGGACCTAATATGGGATGAAAGTCTACTTTTTTACGCCAAAATGCACTTATTGCTCTTATGGCTCATATCTGACTTGATGTACCTGCACGCCTTGCAAGAATATGAATGATAGATACTATTTTTTCACGTGTATGAGCAGGGGATAATTTGTTCTTGTGACAGTCTACCTTTATGGTAGAAATGCAAGAAATATCATATATTTTACATCATGCTACAAAAAAAAGTTTCATAATCATAGATGAAATAGGAAGGGGAACCAGTACATATGATGGTATGAGCCTTGCTTGGTCAATATTAAAATACATATATACCAAATCACAATCTCGAACACTTTTTGCGACTCATTATCATGAAATTATTGATCATGTTTCAGAAATGTCATGAGTTTCAAATTATTCAGTTGCCGTTTCTGAAAACGAAGAAAATATAGTATTCTTACGCAAAATAATCCCATGAGGTATTAAGAAGAGTTATGGACTTGAAGTTGCCAGGCTATCATGAATTCCTAGTGAAATTCTTCATGAAGCAAGGAACTTTATGAAACATTTTGATGAGAGCAATAATTTTCAACAACTCTCACTGACTCCAGTTGATTTCAGAGAAGTGAGCCCAGAGCATGAAATATTAAAAAAAGAAATCCTTGAGATAGATGTAAATGAAATGACTCCGATGCAAGCGATGCAAAAATTAATTCAATTCCAAGAGCAGGTTAAAAAAATGAAATAATCAATAGCATTTTTTCAAAAAACTTGATACATCAAACGTTGTGTGTAATATTTTGTCAATATTTACATATTATTTTTTTCTATTATGAATTTTTTAACAAAAAACTTAGGTTGGATATTATTGCTAATATTCTTTATTTTTATGCTTTTTATAATATCTACGAGCAATACTACAAATAATACTCAGTCTTGAAGTACTGCTACATCAAGTGGCGAATTGGTTGATGCTGAAGATACGTTAGATGATCTTATCGACATGCTTGATGGAGAAGAAAGTGCTTCATGAACGACACTTGAATATTCTACTGAATCTAGTTCAGGAAGTGAGAGTGAAGAGGAAATGCAAGAAGATGTTCAAGAAGAGGAAGAAGATAAAAAATGATTTTTTGATTTTCTATTTTGAGGGGATGATGAGGAAGATGAGTCTGTAGAAACAAATTCTTGATCTACTCAATCTGGAACTACAAATCAAACAAGCACTGGCATGATAGATGATTCTCAAGATACAGATACAACTCCAGTAGATTCTTCTGATACTGATTCACAAATCGAGAGTGAAGTAATTCAAAGTAAGGATGATGGACTCGTAAAAACATCAGGAGACAAGGCTACAACATATAAAGATACGAGTGCCTATGACGAGTACGTTGCAAGCCTCCCATGAAATAATATTGTGGCAAAAGTTTGAAATAGATACACCGTTTGAGTGAAGGCTCTTAAGTTGAATAATAAGTATTTTAATCAAAGTCTATGAATTCTCTATTCAGGAGATACACTCGAACAAATTTGAACAGAAAATTCATATGGATGTTTTGAGGTACGAGTTATAAGTTCTAAAAATACTAAGATGAATGCAGGTGTATGATATGTTTGTAAAAAGTGGCTAAAAATGGATACAAGCAATGATGCCTCTCCAATTTCAAATCCAGAGACTCAAGTAGATGATATTCCAAAAGAAAATACTCAAACACCTGTTGAGGTTACAACGTATATAGGTGATCAAATATCAGTGAGTGATTTATTTATTGTCCTTGATAATGTTCCACTTGAAAAATGAGATATTATAGATCAAGTAAGTGAGACGAATATATATACTGGATGTTTCTCAGCACTCGTTCGAGAGACTGATATCCTTCCTTCAAGAGGGAAAGTAATTACTGCATGTTATAGAGAAATAAACTAATTGATTTATCATAGAAAGTGTATATGCTTTTTTGAGATATACACTTAAGCAGTCAGAATGGATAAAAAAATTATAATTTTGCATGATACCTTTCTCTATAAGTGAGGGGGAGAAAGGCTTATACTCATGATGTGAAAAATATTAAAAGCAGATATTGCATCTTGATTTTTCAGTCCTGGAAGTTTTAATCTCAGAGCAGAGTGATTTACAGGAAAAATGATAGAAGTTTCTTCAGAGGTCTTTACAAAGGGGATCAGGCATCTAAAACTCAAATGGAATTTTCTCACAAATACAAAATTTTTGCGTGAATACGATGTAGTAATATTTAGTGGTGATTCAATTTCAGCCGTAAGAAACTGCAAATCAGAAACCAAGAAAATATATTATTGCCATACACCACCTCGATATATTTATGATTTACATGAGTTATATCTTGCTAAAGTACCCTTTCTCATTAAACCATTTTTCAAACTTGCTTGTTATATTTTTAGATTTCTCTATGAACGAGACATTTCTAAAATGGATATAATTTTAACAAATTCAAAAAATACTCAGGCAAGAATAAAGAAGTTTTTATGATATGATTCGATAGTGTTATATCCACCTGTAGATATGACAAGATTTACGAATTTGTGAAATAAGTGATATTTTTTGAGTTTTGCTCGACTTGCAGATGCAAAAAGAGTAGATAGAGTTGTGGAAGCATTTAAAGAAATTCCAGATCAGAAACTGATTGTTATTTATGGAAAAAATGATCCTCAAAAAGAAAAAATATTTTCACTAGCGCAATGACATAAGAATATACAGCTTGTGACGCTAGAAAATAACGATGACTTATATGAGTATATATGAAATGCAAGAGCAACAGTGTATATTCCCATTGATGAAGACTTTTGAATGAGTCCAGTAGAATCTATGTCAGCATGAAAACCAGTATTATGAGTGAATGAAGGAGGATTAAAAGAAAGTATCATACATAAAAAAACTGGATTTTTAATCTCACAGAGAGCTGAAAAACAAGAGATTATAGAAGCAGTAAAATATCTCAGTGATGAAACATGTGAATCAATGAAGCAAGATTGTATTTTGCAGGCTCATAACTTCTCACTTTGAATGTTTGAGGATCAGTTACAATCATATATATAAAAAATCCCCAATTGGGGATTTTTTATATATATGATTATTATTTGTTAATTTCTTCAAGGGCCTGCTTTTCTGTATCTACTGTTGGTATAATTGTTGTAATACCTACAAGTTCTAGAACATCTTTTACTCCTTCATCACAGTTTGAAATGTACATTTTTCCATCATTATCTTCAAGATTTGAGAATACATCTGCGATATATCCTATAGATTTTGAGTTAAGATACTTGAGTCCAGTGAGATTAAAGATAATTTTTCTATCTGAAAAATCACCGATTTGTTCATAAATCCCGGTAAATGTATTATCTGCATTCGTCTCATCTAGCTCACCCGTGAAGTCAAAAATAGTAACTCCGTTTTCTTCTCTTTTTTTAATTTCAATAAGCGTTTCCATACAGTAAAAATTTATTTGTAAATATGTATATACCAGTATTATATCCTAAAATGTAATCAGCTGCAAATTTTAACTGACACTTTTATTATTATGTTGAAAGATTTTAGTCTAGAAGCTATTAAAACACTTGATATTCCAATAATATCTCCATGTCTCATTTTTATGTATTGAGACTTATGAGCTTGAAAAACAACACTCAGTAAAGAAATAATTTCACGCTTTACGCACTCTGAGCACATTGTGACATCTCCTACCTATGTATACTATAATAGATATGAGGATATATATCATTTTGATTTATATCGGATGAGGGACTATGATGAGTTTGTCTCTATAGGTTGAGAAGAGATATTAGATAATAATTCTGGCATTATTCTCATCGAATGGCCAGAATTACTGGAACCCTATTATGTTCCTGATATAATTATTCGTCTAAAAAAGACTCAAGAAGATACTGTCCGAAGTATAGAGATACTAAGGAATCAAAAATAAAAAGCATATTTTCAGATATGCTTTTTATTTGTTTGGAAAATATTATTCTTCTTGCTCGGCATTTTTTATAATCTCTCCAAATCTGAAATACTCAGTGATTCGTAAACCAGTAAATTTTCACAAAAAGAAATTAAATGGAATCAGAATAAGAAGTATTTCTGGATAGGCAAAAAGAAACACGAGAAGCGGATCTATATAAAAAAGTGCAAAACATAACAATGCTACCACACAAGTTCACCATATACTTTTTTTATATTCTCTATATTCTTTTGTCGTAATAATAGAAATGAATCTCTCAGATACGAGAAAGAGTAGTACGACATATATAATATTTTGTAGGGGAATATTGATGTAATCAGTATATTGGGTCAACTCATAGAAGAGCATGAAAAATAGAAGATTTGCAATGGTGATAAGACTCACTTTAGGAGTGTATAAGAGAGTATATTTATTGAGGAATCGAGCAATAAGGAGATTAAACACAAATAAAAATCACAGAACAAAGAGTGTAAAAATAACTCAAAGCTTAAAGAACATAATAGCTAAGAACACTGGAATAATATTTCACAGTGTAGAAAAACCAATTATATGCTTTGAAACCGATACAAAAGTAAGAAAAATGGGAATCAGAAGTATGATGTAAATATCTGAATTTTTTACTCATGAAAGCGAGAGTTCTTTTATGAAATTTGATACGAATAAAATAGGAGATATTTCTATATTTGTATTTATATCTCTATAATCATAGCTTGATCTATCAAGTCATGATTGGAGCTCTCCAATCATTTGAGGAAATTTCAGAATTTGCATTTTTGCAAAATCATCGATGATAAAACCTTGGCCTACAATATTTTTTCCAGCAATACTATTTTCGATATAATTTTGTAATAATACATTATTGTAGGAAGACATAAGTATAAAATTATACTTGGTTTCTGTTCATAAGCTTTGAGTTTCAAATTTTGAGAGAGTTGAGAAAATATATTCTTTTCCTCACCATATAACTATATAATTTGCATTTGCTTCATAGAGTCTTGAAAAATTTTCTAATTCGTTACTGATTCGTATTTGGTCAATATTTGATTCATCAAAATCTCATATTTGGTAAAAAAATACTCATGCATCAGCTCAGGCGTTAATATAGTCTTCGAGCTCTTTTTCTGGAAGAGTCCCATCGTAAAACAGAGGAATACTATAAGAATATACAAGTGGAAAAAAAGACTGTGTATAAATGAGTGTTTTTTCTGAATCTGTTACAAGATTTCACGTCTCAGGGTCAACATCTTGGCTATAGATATTGAGTGAAATTTGCTTTTTTCAAGGACTTTCAAAGCTCACATTGAGAATATTTCCATCTTGAGATTCTTGTCCAAATATATCCCAACTATACGTAATTCGCTTTTCAGGATATATTCACCTTATTTGTTCATCTGTATCTTCTAATGAAATAGTATAAGGATTATTTATATATATTTCTTTTTTATATTGAATATCAAGCGTATCAATTTCTTGCCCAATTTGGACTCAGCTTCCAGTATCAATATTCTCATTTTCATTTACAGCATATGCTCATATATGAGAAGATAGCAGGAGAGTAAAAAGACTGAAGAGTGTATATTGTAAAATATTTTTCATACTCATTATTTTTATTTACGACTAAAAATTATTGCAAAGGTTTTAAACATGATTTTCATATCAAGCAGAAAACTCCAATTTTCTATATAAAATATATCCAGTTTTGCTTCTATTTCGAAATTATTTTGCTCTCTTCCATTTACCTGAGCCATTCCTGTTATTCCTGGTTTGATGGTTAAGAGACGTTTTTGATATTTTTCATATTTTTCAACTTCTCTTGGCTGGTGTGGCCTTGGTCATATGATACTCATTTCTCATAGAAGTACATTTAAAAATTGAGGGATTTCATCAAGAGAATATTTTTCCAGAAATTTTCAAATGCGAGTTTTTCGAGGATCTTTTGAGATTTTATAGAGCGCTCCGCTTCGTCCATTATTTTTTTCAATGAGATTTTTCTCAAACTCTATAGCAGGATCATCTTGGTTTTTTATTCCGTAACTTTCTTTAATACAATATTCCCACTTTAGATATCGAAACTTAAAGCAGTTAAACAGCTTGCCATTCTGTCAAATACGTACATTTTTATATATAACAGGTCAGCTTGGGTCTTCAAGTTTTATTAAAAGAGCAATAAGTATATATACAGGCAGTCAGATTATGAGAATGCTCACACTTACTATGATATCAAAAAATCTTTTCCATATTCTCTTCCAATTTTCAAGGGGAGTATTTTCGAGCTCTATAACTGGGGTTTTGTTAATAAGGGAAAGGGTCGTATTTGTTTTGGTGACATCAAAGTTATTTGTGATATATCGATATCTTACTCCGTAAATACGTGAGAGCTCCCAAATAGCATAAAGGTCTTTTTTGCTGTAATCACTGTCGATGTAGAGTATCTCATCACAATTTCCTGAACTCATATAGGATTCAATAGTTTCTATGTCAGAAAAGTATTTTATTTTATACTCTTTTTGTTGTTCACTATTTGCATATCAGAGAATATTATACACTTTTGCTCCCTGTATATCTAAGAGTATAGGCTCGAGATGTTTTTTCGATACGTTTGAAATAATAAGTATATTTCTTTTTGAAATGACACCTGTTCGAAGGAGAAATCATTGAAAAATATTGAGAATGAGTCGAATAAGAATGCTTCAAAACATTCATAAAATCATGGAAAAGAGAATAATGAGTCGAGGTATCTCTTCTCAAGTATAAATAATTCCATTTCATAGATAGATCCCTACAGAATAGAATACAAACCAATACATAGAATATCGTATGATATCGAGAATTTCTCATATTTTTGAATTTGATATTTGCAGGGAATAGAGTTTGTGGCTTGCAAAAAGTAGTATGTAGAGGAATGCTCCATAAAATCAGAACGATACAAGCGCTTCACTTGGAAGTGTTTGGATTGGGAGTACAACGCCAGGTATTCCATCAGTAATTAGTCGTATCTCTCTTGCAATAAAAAAAGCAACATACATCACGAAAAAATCGAGAGGAACTCTCATAGAAGAAAAAATTATTTCGTGTTTTTTCATAGTATCTTAAAAATTGCAATCTGATATTTTTTTTATAGTATAATCAGGATTGTATTCTACTCAATAAATATTTAAATATGCATTTTTTTTGAAAGAAAAAACAAGTTCCAAAAAAGGACTTTAAAGGCCAATTGTGAGATATTGGTAATGATGTGGTTTTTATATATAAAAATTTTCTTCACCTCAACGTATCGAAAATAGTTATTTCTACTTGGAGTATACTTTTAGGAATTCTGTTTTTTCTTCCATTCTTTTTTCTTGCGTTTATTGTATGATTTATAGACCCAATTGATTGGCTTGAAATTGTAACTTTTATCTTTCTGGGACAAGATGTCTCTCTTGAACTCGTTGCTGGGCTTGCAGGACATCCATTTTGGCTCGCAACTATCATGTTTCTTGTCTTTACGGCATTTGCGGCTTTTATGCTCGCATCAAGTTATTCGTTGTTTCTGCTATCGCGATTAGCTCAATGATATATCGAGAGAAAAAAACTTGCTGTGAAAGAAAATCTGTATTTTTCACGTAATTATATCACGACATTTATTGTGATTTTTGCACTCAATTTTGTATATATTTTAGCTCCTATTATTATATGAGCCTGATGTATATTCTTCTTGTATTTATTTTTAAATGCTTGATATATCTGAAATGCTTGATTTGAGCTTCTATCATTCCTACTCGCAATCATATTTTCTATAAGTATTCTGTATTTAGGATACAGACTCTTATTTGGATATATTATTCTCGCGGCAACTAATGATGAAAAAGATATTAAAAAAGCAAGATACTATGTAGCAGAATCAATTCGTATCACTTCAGGGAAAGTTTTTTGAAAATTTTTAGTCGTGTTTATTATCTATGCTATTGTCATTTTTCCATTTTACTCACTGGAAAGCATACTTGATAGAAAGCTCTGAGATCTTTCTGCTGCGATGAGTTATAAGACTCAAACTCTCGATAACATCGATGATGCTGAAGTTGCTTATTATGAATATATAACGAAAGAGTACAGTGAACTAAGTAGTGAACAAATTTCTTCACGAATAGGAGTATTTACTTGGATATCAGTATTTTATTCTATTCTACTGTATCTCTTACTCTCTGGACTTTTTGTCTTTGTGATGACGTCATTTTATACAAGAATACTCAATAAATAATTTGAATTGAAAATACTAATTTATGGTGATGTATATGGGAGAATAGGGAGAAAAGCTCTTGCAAAAGAATATAAAAAGATGCAAGAATCCTATCATCCAGATATCACAATTGTAAACATTGAAAATATTACCTCAGGACGTGGGCCTGTTACGGAGCATGCTCAATTTGTAGAAGATTTATGAGTAGATTTAATGACTCTTGGAGATCATAGTTTTGATAATATGCCAAATATTTGAGCATACTTTGAGAAAGAAAATGGAAAAATCATACGGCCTGCTAATTTTTACGAACTTCCATGAGAAAATCTTCCATGAAATGGTGCACAAATCATAGAAAAAAATGGCTATAAAATACTCGTTGTTCAGTTACTTTGAGAAGTATTTATGTCTCATAAAGTGTATAATCCATTTTTAAAAATAGATGAGATTTTAGAATCGTATTCGCCTGAATCATATGACATATTGATTGTGGAGTTTCATAGAGAGACGACAGCTGAACTCTACGGTATGGCGCATCATCTCTCATGAAGAGCCGCATTGGTCTATGGAACGCATACACATATACAAACAAATGATGCTCATATTTTGCAGTCCTGAACTGCTCTTTTGACGGATATTGGTATGAATTGACCATTTGAGAGCGTAATTGGAGCAGAGTTTGAGTCGGTAAAAAAGAGATTTATGACCTGACTTCAGCGTTGAAAAATAGAACAAAAGTTAAACTGAAAGTATATTATTAATGCGCTGCTAGTTGATGTGAATGAGAAAACGTGAAAAGCTGAAGAAATTGAGAACATTTCCTTTACTTGAAAATTGAAATAATTTATGAAAGTTCGTTTTATACTATTAATTCTCTTTATCAGTTCTCTTGCTGGAGCTGGGAGTTTTTTTTCGCTGCTTCTGTACTTTGATCCATATAGTTCTGTGAAGCTGGCGCTTTCACTGCTTGCAATTAGTTTTGTTTTTATGCTTCTTGGGATATTGACATTATTCTTATATTTTTGTAAGAAAATATATTATAGATGATGAGTCGGAATGTACCACATATATGCAAGTCTCAGACAGTCTGTTTTCTTTGTTTTTTTCATTTTATGAGCTATAGTATTTATGAGTTTTAATATTCCAGTTATCCTACCTTTGGCACTGTTAATATGAATACTCATATTATTAGAACTATTTATTCAATCTCTCCGCTAGTGAAAACCATTCATAAAATTACTCTTTCAGCTTTTGCTTTTGTATTGATTATTCAAGTTTCTTTTGCAGCACTTTCAAAAGATGATGCTGCTATGATATTGAATAATTTTAAAAATCAGGAGAAAGAAATGATATTTGAAAGTGATAAAGTTCTTTTAACTGAAGAAGATAAAAATATTCTTTCTACGTACCAAAGAATTGGGGTATTTGATACTATTTGAGATCAGATACAATCTAAGCGTGAGTATTTAGAAAGTCAAAATGAAAAAATTGTGAATAGAGCACAATCTTTAGAAAAATCTATTGGGCAACTGGATGCCGATATTGCTGAGCTTGTTGAAGAAGTGAATGATATAAATGCTAGAATAGTTGCGACAAAAGATAAAATTGATACAAATACACAGGCAATTGCTTTACTTAAGAATAAAATTTCAAATAACACTCAAGTATTGCTAGAATATTTGGTATATTTATATAAAAAATGAGAATTTATTACTTCTTCTGAGGAAATGGATAATCTCAAAACGATTTTACTCTCATGAGAAAATATTGATTCTGTTCTCAATGATATGTATTTCAAAAGTATCATTCAAGTTACAGGGCAGCAATTAGTAGAAAATCATAGATCATATATTTCAGAACTATACAAGAAACAAATTCAATTAAACGAAGATGAAGAGCAACTAAAGGCGCTCAGAAAACAGGGAGTACTTGAAAAATGAATATTAGACGATAAAAGAGCTTCAAAACAGCGTCTATTAGATGCTACAAAAGGTCAAGAAGAGCTCTATCAGAAATATATTGCTGAAAAGCTTGAAGTAGAACGTGACATAAAGGTAAAAGAACTCAGAGAAAGAATTTCACTGAATAATACAAAAAAAAGCCTACTTGAGAGATATAATTGTGAATTTGTAGATTTAGGTTCGCAGGATACACAACTTCTTGATATATCTGATCAATGTATGGATATCAATAAAATAATTTTTGCGGAATCGCGATTAACTTGAGTTCCTACGGAAAATAATCCTTTTGATTGGCCAGTTCAGCCATATTTAGGGGTGAGTGCATTTTATAGAGATGTTGAATATAGAAATCAATTTAATACAGACCATGATGCAATAGATATTGTTGCTCCACAAGGAACAGAAATTAAAGCGCCGATGGATTGATATGTTATATATCTACAGCCTCCAGTGAACAATGGCTATGCTTATATCGCATTGAAACATTCTGATTGACTCGTAAGTTTGTATGGGCATATTAGTGAAACAATGGTAGGAAGATATGATTTTGTAAAACGATGAGAAGTATTCGCTAAAACAGGAGGAGAGTATGGAACGAATGGTGCATGAATACTTACAACGGGGCCACATTTACACTTTGTGGTGTATGATAATGAAGAATATTCTGATCCACTAGAATATCTTGATATATCATATATTGATTTTAGAAATGTTCCTGAGCGATATACCTATAAATACTACTCAGACTTTAAAACGAGAAAGTGATATGAGTACACCAGTACAACTCAAAAACCAGCTCCAGGTGTCTTTAGGATAGAATGAGATTCTGAAATAGAAAGACAACAATTTCTCTTGGATGTATATGCGGTTGGATGATTTAGAGACTGGAATATGTGGGTAGAAGAATCTGTATGACAATGAATTGACCCAACATTTACGATGTGTATTGGTCTCGCAGAAACTTCTCTGTGAAAATATATGAAGAGTATGAATAATATAGGAAATGTCTGAAACAATGATAGGGGAGACACAAGAGATTTTCCAACACCTAGATCTGCTGTTGCAGCTATGGCAGCAGTATTTAACAATAGATATCTCTGACAATATACAGCAATAGAGCAGCTCAGTCGATATGGAAATAAAACAGGTTCAATTTATGCTTCAAGTGATTTCAATTGGCATAATAATATTACAAAATGTATGAGTCATGTGAAATGACACTATATTCCTGATAATTATGGATTCAGATTAAATCAATAAAAAAAAACTCCCAATTGGGAGTTTTTTTTATGGTGCTCACAATTGCCAGAGAAAAAAATATATGATAGAATTATGCATATATAATTGTTTTTTGAGATATGAAATATTTATTTTCCTGAATTATTCTATTTTGCCTTTCGCTGTCACAGTCTTTTGCTGTGGTATCTTGATGAGAGGTAGAGCAAACAAAAGGATTTGCTGAAATAATTTTTTGAATCTTTTCAACAGAAATGCTGCTTAAAATATTGTTTGCTATTTTTGTTATTTTCATGACTTTTGTTCTCTCAAAATTTATTCAATCAAAACTATTTGGATACTTAGAGAGAGCGAATATTTGAGATGAGGGAAGTAAGGAAGAAATCATAGGAGTTATCAGTAGAACAATGAATATCATTGTTCTGATTACGGGATTCTCTATCACTCTTGGAGTTCTCTGAGTAGATTTAGGAATTTTTATGGGGTGAATTGGGTTTGGTATCTGATTTACACTTCGTACTTTTTTGACGAACTTTATTTCTTGAATCATTGTCGTTTCGCAAGGGAGTTACCATATTGGAGATTTGATTGAAGTTGGGTGAAAAATGTGAAAAATTGTCAAAATAAATGCCCTATTTACGGCCGTGCAAGAATTTGACGGAGTAACGTATAATATTCCAAACGTTCGTTTCTTTGAAGAAAATGTCAGTAATTATCATACCAATGATAAACGTAGAATCGATATTGAAGTCGTCGTTGATTATGAAACAGATATTATTAAAGCAAAAAAAGTACTTTTAAAAGTTGCTTCAAATTTCCCACAAATTCTTTCTACTCCAGATCCAGATGTAATTGTAAAAGATTTATGAGAAAGAGGGGTATTATTGGATTTACGTGTTTGGATACATTCACAAGAAAATTTTATTACTCTAAAATCAAATCTTACAGAAACGGTAAATCTTGCATTTAAACAAACAGAGGTTCATATTCCATATCCACAAATACGTCTCTCTTATAAAGATAAGAATTCTGATTAATTTTTATAGTAAAAACTATTTGATTTTTATAGTAAAAACTCTATATTTATTATAGAGTTTTTTTATCTATTTTAAGGCAAAAAACAATATGAAAGATTTTAACAAAATTGTTAATAAATTGTGAAAGAAATGATGAAAAGTGATATTTAAAAAAGATATTTATGAAATTATTGATCCCGAATGTAAGCCTGAATATCAAAATGTAACGAATAAAATTATTTATAATTTAAGTTCTAAAGGAGTGATTATTTCACTCAAGGCAGGTGTATATATTGTTCCTGAAGACGGAGATGTATCACTCAATGAAATTGATTTGTTAGAAAAATACTTTCTCCAATTGTTGAAGAAATATATAACACATCATTGTGGAAGTAGCTACTATATTTCTGGCAATAAATCTCTTGAGGTACATATGAAGGATTTTTCTATTCCTGATAAAATCTTTGTTACAAATAGAACGCTCAATAAAAAAATTACCGTATGAAATAAAGAAATCATTTTTAAAACGCTCTCATGAAAGGAGCAGTGAAAAAAAATAAATCTGTATTCTAAATTCTCACAATATACGAAGCATATTACAATTGATGCACTGAATTTTAAATTCTCAGGTTTAGAACTTTCTCTTATTGAATCAGCGCTGGTTTGAGATACGGAGCTCTGAGTAGATATTTCTCTGCTTATAAAATCGATTAAAAAATACAAGAGTGTATTTGATCATGATGTATTTTTTGAAGTAGGGAAATATAAGTATAATATGGCTTTTAACCGACTCAAAGAGATTTCTAGGACTCTTGATACGCCACTATATACTACGTGCTTAGAAGTTATTAAACGCAATGGATGATGCTTTGTATGAGAAAGTTTGAGATGAATATAAAAAAACTAAGAAATATTTCTTAGTTTTTTTTGTTGCATGGGAATATTATGCGTTTTTTCTGAAAAAGAATATTCCAGATGACATGAGAATTGCGATAAGTGCAAATATGAGGTACAGTTCTGGACCTGTTTTGACTCTGGTCATATCAGAGAGATCTCATTGTACTGTTGTTCATGATGCAGTTTTTCCAATAGCTTTTATTGCAAAGTCTTCGTATCTAATTTCTTCACCTACTATTTCTATTTCATAACGTGGCTCTGAGACATTTTCAATAAGTTCAATCTGATTTTCTGATATTTTTTTGTATATGTTATAGCTCTGAGCATCTTCAAGTGCATCCCAGGTAAGAATAGATTTTGTTTTTAGCTCTGTTACTTCTATTCCTGTAATAGTAAGATTGAGGTCTTCAGGTACTGGAGTTGTATTTTCTATTGTTTCAATAACTGGTTCATCTTCTTCTGGTTCATCTGGAGCATTGAGCTCTGGAGCTTCTATAACAGTTATGGTTTCAACTTCTCTCTCTGTCACTTCATTTGCAAATTCATTTTTGAGGACTATATCTACAGGATAGTCTCCTGGGATTTTAGGAGCAACAGTTTTTGCTGTATAGATTCCATCTTTTCCTTCTTCTAGTTTTATAATAATATCGTTTATGATTGCCTGAACTTCACTCAGTCCTGTATTTGAAACGACTTCTATACTAATTTGAGATTCAGCTTGTACTTCTCAGATTGGAGTAATAGTAATTCTCTTAAATTCTGGGAGTTGAGAATCTATTTTGATATCAACTCTTTCTGAAGTTCCGATTACTTCATTGTCTGCATTGAGGATTTCAGCTATAAATGTGTTTGTTCCTTGGATAAGGTCTGTAACTTCTTTTTCAAAAACGCCGTCTTCGTTACTCGTTGTAAAGATATCTTGATCATCATTTACAGTGATTCGTACTTGATAATTTTTTCTCGTTGTCCCAGATACAGTAATATTATTTCTCCCAAGTGTGACACCGTTTTCTGGTGAGAGTATGGAAATATCTATATTGCTTTCAGTGTCTTCTTGCGTGATTTCTACTTCTGCAACTCAGAGTATATTTTCATCATTGAGATCGTATACATAGACATCTTGCGTTCCAGTGTTTTTAAATCGAACGGCATTTTCAAATTTTACACTTCCTTCGTTTACTGCAGTAAAGCTATAACTATTTTCTGCTAAGTCGTTTGGAAATTCTGCTTGGGCATCACTTTCTGAAAATACGAGTATATCTCCCATGTAATCTGTTACGATCTTACCATTTTTATCAACGGCTGAAATAGTAATGTCGAGCGCTTCACCAACCTTTGCTTCTTCTTTTCCAAGAATCACTTCAAAGTAATCAACTGGACCGGCTGCAAATCATTGGCTTACAAGTATAAGGCTTGATAAGATTCAAAGAGCAGATTTCATGTATCAATTCATAGTACAATAGTGTTAAAAACTAACGACTTTAGTGTTAAAAAGTCTATATTTCTCTCACTATACTCGCAATTACTTCCTTATACAAACAAAAAATACAATAAAACTGTACAAAAATTATAAATATTTTATAAAAATATTTTATGCGCAGGGATATCAAAATCCTCAATGCTCGTGATGATGCATTGGCGCGTTCCGATATATTTCCAGAGTAAGTCTCTGTGCTCCACATCAAGTTCTGAGAGGATATCATCGAGGAGAAACAAGACATTTTTTTTCTCTGAATGTTCTGATATGAAATTTGTTTCTAGAAAAATGAGTCACAGCAATGAGCTTTTTACTTCGCCTCTAGAAGCATAGTGAATGAGCGGAGTACTATCAACGATTATATCAAAATCATCGAGATGTGGTCATCTGAGAGTTTTCCTCAGGATAATTTCTTTCGTATTATTTTCTGCAATGTAGCTCTTTAAATACTCTGATATTTCCTGAGTATTTTTTCAATGTGTTTTGGTGATATAGTGAAACTCTACGGATGAGACTTTTCAGAAAAAGTATTTTTTTAATTCAGAAATATGCTCAGAAAAATACTCTTTGAGTCGAAATCTGTACCTATACACAGCGCTGGCTCATGCAATATATTTTTCATTCCAAAAAGTAAGTTCTCACAGAGATGATTTTCACTCAGATATATTTTTGAGAAGTTTATTCCTGTGAGTGAGAACCTTTTTATACGCTCAAAGAATATTTCTATACTCTGGAAATGTCTTTATCAGTATTTCATCGAGAAAATCTCTTCGAGCACTCGGGGAAAGATACATGAGATTCATGGCCATTGGATGAAAGCTCACCACATGAGGATATTTCTCAGCTATCTTTTGTTTACTCGTATTCTTTCATTCCAATAAATACTTTTTTTTGTTTTCTTCTCCATCATATGAAATTCACAGAGTTCCGTGTTTTCAAGTATATTTTATAAAAAAAGTTTTTTGCTCTTTTTCGAGTAAAAATCTGGGATCTGATTCAACCATGGGATTACTCGGGAGGGAGAGAGACTCTAAAATATTACTTTTTCCTTTTCCATTTTTTCAAATAATCAGATTTTTTCACTCAGAAAAAGAAATTTCTCTATGTGAGAAATTTCTAAAATGCCGAAGAGTAAGCGTCTCTATCACGTATTATTTAGTTCATAATATTTGGAAGCACAATTTGGCCAGAAACTACTTTTTGCTGCGTTGCATCAAGTAACTCTTTTGGTGTCACGCCTGTAGGAGCGGAAATCTCATCACTTCTCAGCGCAGCAGAACCTTCTACTACTGAAACAGTTGGGATAACTCCGGTTGTATCTACTTCTTCCAGTAAATCCATATATCCAAGAATATCAGATATATTTCATAGAAGTTTTTCATTATCTCATGGTATTTTAGAGAGCTTTTCAGCTATCTTTTGTAATTCATCTTGCGATATGCTCATTTTACTATATATTTTAGGAGAAATATTTGCATTCTAATATATGTTCAAAACTCATAAAATCAAGTATGACATTTCTAAAAAATATTAAAAAGACCATTTCAAACCCAGAGCATAGAATAGAAATATTGTATTTCTCATCTAAATATGTGCTTTTATGTGTTTCTCTGATGTTTTTTCTTGTCTATTTTCTGACTTCAGCACAGTTTCTCTATAACATTTTAATTGTATTTTTTACTCCACTATATATTGCATTTCTTGTGAGTTATATAGTATTTCTCTGTATTGCTACTTTTTATTTTGGAAAAAATAAAATACCTTCCTATGCAAAAATAGGGGTCTGTGTACTCTGGATTGTCTTATGAGTTGCCTTTTTAATTCCTGTACTGTAAAATATTTATCATGAAAAAAATAGTATTCATTTTTATGCTTTCTCTCATACTTGTTTCTTGTGGATCTTCTCAGGAAGAAGAGGCTCTTTCTAATGGTCTTGTAGAAACTCAAAAAGTAAATTTCTCTATGATGTCACCTGAAAACTGGAGAGAATTAGGGGAGTCAGAGCTGAGTAAGCCAAGAGTATGAAGTGTAGCGCTCGCACTTGCGTCATCAAGCCAAAAAGAAAACTACATTAATAATCTTATAGTTTTAGAAGTAGAAAATTTACTCAATGAATCTTCTGTGTGACTCATGGAAAATACCAAAAAATGACTCGAGACATCTCTCGTAACATTTAAAAATCTAGAAGAAAAAACTATTAATTTTGCTGATAACGAGTCAGGTACGCTCATATCCTACAGAGGAAAATATAGCAATTCTACCCCTGAACTCACTTACTTACAAACAGCTCGTAGTTGTGGTGAAAATGCATATGTACTCACTGTCTCTCTTGCAGAAAAACTCGAAAGCTATGAGAGATATGAGTATTTACTCAGCACTTTTAAATGCGAATAAAAACTTTTGATTCCAGAGCGTTTATTTATATAATCTCTCTCGCTATATATTTGGCGCCATGGCAGAGCGGTTATGCAGAAGCCTGCAAAGCTTTGTAGCCCGGTTCGACTCCGGGTGGTGCCTCCAATTTTGAAAAAAAATAAAAAATCCCTTAAAATAGGGATTTTTATGGTTTTTAGAAAGCAATGTTTGAGTATTTTTTGAATAAATACACTAATAAATAAGTGAATAGGTTAAACTTATAGCTAAACTAATAATTGTTGACATTTATAAAATAACATTTATTATATTTTTAGTTCTTTAACATGTAAAAGTAATAGATACACCTCTGTTTTCAATATATAAAGTTAAGATATTTAATCTTTTTATATGAAAATAGATTTTATCTATTACTCCATATTTACATCATCATTTTATATATCAGATTCTGTTATGTAGTATGATGACGTAAATATGTTATCGTTCTGAAAAAAAAACTATGGAGGAAAGCTCATGTCAGCTGCAAATAACTCAAGACTACCTCATGTTGGGCTGGGAAGTATTCTGTCCCTACTATGGCTTTTGCCGATAGCGGGTCTTGGCTACCTGCTTTACTATCTGATGCTCCCCACATTAGCCTTTGGCTTTTCTGGGGCGTATTTCATCCTTCTTCTGTGCGGTGTTTTGACCGCTTTAATTTCTGCAAAGATGCATCGAGTTATGCTTGGTGTATTTGGAGGAATTTTCATGGTTGTTGGAATTTTTGGCACAGTAATCATGCCAATTCCAACGACCTGGGCTATCTTCCACGCAGATGAATACCACCAGCTTCTCGGTGAATTTGAGCCCAGTACTTTCTCGGAAGACATCTCACCTGTTGATCCTTCTCAGATTCGCATCGTCGATGAAGAGGTGGCTAAGCGAGTGGGTGACAAGTTGCTTGGAAGTGATCCCGCGCTCGGGAGCCGAGCTCGCATAGGTGAATTCCGTATCCAACAGGTGCGGGGTGAACTGTTCTGGGTAGCTCCAATCGAGCACGATGGATTCGGAAAGTGGTGGAACCACGACAGCACTCCTGGCTACGTGATGGTATCAGCTACCAACGACCGTGATGTCGAGTATATCACACAAGTTGACGGCCAAGCCATCAATATCCGCTACCAGCCATCAGCATACTTTGGTGACAACCTGAAACGACACCTTCGCTTCAATGGCTATGCTTCAACTGGAATCACCGATTTTACCTTTGAAATCGATGATGAAGGAAATCCATTCTGGGTGGTGACAGTTTATGAGAAAACTGTTGGCTACTCAGGTGGTGAAGCGACGGGTGTTCTGGTGGTTAATCCAGAAACGGGTGAATTTCTTGAATACGAAATCGACCAGGCTCCAGCTTGGATTGACCGTATCCAGCCAGAAAACATCGTCAGAGACCAAATAAATGATTGGGGTTCATACGGTAAAGGATGGCTGAATTCATGGTGGGGCAAAACAGGTGTTCTCAAGGCAACCAAAGGCACTTCGTTGGTTTATGGGGATGATGGTAACTCGTACTGGTATACGGGTATCTCTTCCTCAGGTTCCGATGATTCGACCGTTGGCTTTATGCTGGTGAATACTCGGACCAAAGAGGTTCATTGGTATCAGCAAACGGGAGCAACTGAGACTGCAGCTCAAGGTTCGGCCGAAGGCGAAGTTCAGGAAAAGGGCTATGATGCTTCATTTCCAGTACTCTATAACGTGGTTGGTATTCCGACTTACGTTATGGCACTCAAGGACGACGCTGGACTCATCAAATCAATTGCGATGGTTTCAGTGGAAGACTTCAGTGTTGTTGGTGTTGGGACTACTTTGCAGGATGCTTTGCGTGCATATCGGAGCAGACTTGCAAGTCGTGGGAATGCGCTATCTCCTGATAGCGTTGTGGAAGGTTTTACTATCACAGATACGGTTGCACGCTTTGCAAGCGATGTCACCGGTGGTCAAACCTACTACTACATCACTCTTGAATCGGTCTCCGACAAGATGTTCATCACTTCATCGACAGTCTCTCCAGAAGTTCCTATTACCCAAGTCGGTGATACGGTACTGATTTCCTTCTCTGATGGAGGAAGTGGGGTGATTGATTTGGATTCTTTTGACAACGTGGGTGTTCAACTCACTGTCACCGATGATCAACTTGCGGTCGAAGCTCGCTTTGATCGCGCTGTTCAATCTCAAGAGACTGCCAGGGATCTCCAGTCAGCTGAACAGAAGTTCGAGGAGCTTTCCGAAGAAGATCGGCTCCGCGTGCTTGAACTCCTTGAAACAGAACGCGAGTAGATAAGAAAAGATTTAGGGCACCTTTATGGTGCCCTTTTTCACATTTAAGTTAAATAACACTAATTCATGTAATAATCTCAAACAGTTTGCATAAAATTACTTCTCAACCTCCAATTTCTTATATAAATCCCGAGCAGTAGGGATTTATATATTTTAAAACTTATTGACAATATGTTTATTCAAATTAAAATATATAAATAATTACATATTTAAAATAATTTTATGGCTGAGAGAATAGCGGATATGATTGAAAGAGGAGATGAAAGAGTAGAGGGCATGAGAGCAATGTTTGAAAGATGGGATTGATATTGGCCAAGTGAAGCTGATAAGACAAAATCTGAAGTGCAAGATAGTGTTGCAGAATTAGTAGAAAAACCAAATGAACAAGAACCATCAAAGCCTACAAATCAAGAAAAACAAAAAGAAGAATCATATATGGTGAGTACTTCAGATGGAATTTTGTACACGCTTACTTCATGAATAGAAGGTGAAAAAAATTCTGAAATCACTTTTGTAATTGAGGGAGAAACATATTCTATGGAATCTTTTTGATTTTCTATAAGATGAGAAAACCACTGTGTTTGGATTGAACCAAGAGATAAAGATGCAAGTACTAAAACCAAAACGCAATTAAAAACACATACTCAGAAATCTCATAAAAATCTCAAAGTTGCTATTGATGGTATGCTCAAAAATATCCAGCGATTATTGAAGTCAAAAGATCCTAAAAAACAAACATACATAGAAGAAATCCGAAAATATAAAAAATAAATTTATATTGATTTTATAGTATATATACATAATATATACTTATTTTAAATATAAATTATTTTCGTGAAAGTATTTTGTTTAGATACCGAAACTTCGGCAGGTATGCGAGATGGAAAAGTGATGCAGCTCGCAATTGTTGATGAGGAGTATAGGGGAGAATGGCTGGTTAATCCGAAGAGCTATATCCAGCCAGGATGTATTGCAGTACATAAAATAACTCCAGAAATGGTTGCTGATAAACCAGAGTTTACACAGTCAGAGTGATACAGCGAGCTCATGAAACGAATGGATAATGGAGAATATCTCATAGCGCATCATGCTCCATTTGATATCACAATTCTTGCCAATGAATGAGTCCATATCGAGAATTATATTTGCAGCTGTAAGGTTGCCAGAAAAATTCTCAAAGATGATTGAGTGCCAAAATTTGGACTGCAATTTCTCAAAGAGTATCTCAGACTTGAGGAACTTAACGCTGACGATACTCTCACTTGATATGCTCACTCTGCGCTCTATGATACAGTTGTACTCTATTGGCTGTATAAATATCTCTATGAAAAAATTCTAGAGAAGTATCCGTGAGAAAATCCACATAAAGTCATGTATGATATAACGCATGATATTGCTCCTACTACAAGGCTCACATTTTGAAAATATAAATGACAGTCACTCAAGAAAATTGCTGAAACAGATATATGATACCTCAAGTGGCTCTACAAGTCAGAAATGCAAAATCCAGCACCAAAAAGAAAAAAGTCACTTATACTATGACTTGAAATGTTTATTTAGATTTTATATTGGATCAGTGGCATCGAGCTGAGCATCTCAAAAATATTTAAAATTGATACTTGATGGATGTATAGGATAAAAGCTAATTTTTCACGTTATTGGGTCCTTGTAAGAAACAATGAGTCTTTTTCTCTGTCTTTTCCCTAAGGTAAATTCCACTTTTACGGTTTGCTCAGCGAGAAATTCTGGAATAAATAAACTTTTGACGAATTCATTTCCTTGCTCTATTTCATATCAGAGAAATTCATCAGCATCTTTTTTATTTCGAAGTGTCACGTATTTTGGTTTTCTTCACATATTTTTGCATGATATATTTATGAAGATAATACAAAATATAGGTGAGAAATATGTATGAAAGCTGGTATGAAGAACGACGAAATATCTCTCGGCTTTAAAAAACATAGAAAATACATATACTTTACGGGTTTATTTCACTTAATTTTTAAAGTATGACACAGGAAAGAAATAGAAATCAAGATGGAAGATGGAGAGGGAAGCGAGATGATACACTCATATGAACCATCGAAGAAGAATATGGGATTGATCTGTGAGTTCGCAGTGACATGGAGTTATGAACTTATTTAGAACAACATGGATACGAGTCACTTTCTCAAATGCTTGAGGATAAGCGATAAAAAAAATCTCACCAAGGTGAGATTTTTTTATATTATTCTTCTGTATTTTGATTGTCTTCTGAGTAGATTTATAACTCTTCTCTGAGATTTATGTAATTATTTTCATCAATTTCTTCATAATAATTTTGATTTATTTCTCTCATATTTATTATTTCAAAATTTAAAAAACTCACGTTTTCGCCTTCTAATTTATACTCTACCTGAGCATCCATAGCTACATGATAATCTCCATAGATAAAACTCAGCAAGTTATCATCCTCAAAGTTATACTCTTTAATATACCAGTCTGCCTCTATTTCAATATCTTCAATAGAGAGATATTCATAAAAAGAATTATTTTCTATATAATCTTGAGAATGCTTGAGTGGGCTGAGATCTGATAAATCTGTTTTAAGCGTATCAATAATATGGTCTTGTTGTAAATTTATAATATCAGATTCTTTTACTTCATAGACCAGATCATTTGTGTCATTGAAAAATAAGTATTTATCTAGAAAAGAATCTTGATTTCAAGTCATTAAATAGCTGAATTGTGTTTGAGTTTCAGAAAGTCACATCCCATTATTGACCCACAAATATCATAGAGGAATATGGATTTTTGCATTTTTTGGAATGGTGATAATTAATTTTCTATTATGAATTGTAAAGGGAACTGGAGCAGAATATAACTGATCAGATGAGTAAGTAAGCGTATAGTTTGTATTGTTTTTTTCAATATTGTATTCTGATAGTGCATCCTTGATTCGAGATGAAATATAACTATCACCATAAATGGTATTTTCTACTTCAACACTCAGAGTTGCTCCAGTTCATTGACGCAATTCTATTTCACGAAGATCAGGAGTAAAATTATTATTAAGATTATTTTCATCTCTACTAGAAAGAGAAAAATCTATTATTGGATTGGTATCATTTATTTCAACAGAAGTAACTTGTGTAAAAGTAGTTTTTTGAGAATATGAGTTTGCAAGCGTAAAAGCTGACATACCCGAAAGAAAAAATGCAGCAAGAAAACTACTCACTCCAAAGAGTAAGAAATACTTTGTGAATCCTTTTTTTCATAATGCAACGAAGCATGAAAATACAAGCAGTAAGACAGAGAATATAATTCCAAATAATGTAGCCCATATGAAATACGGTCCTGTTGCAGAGAGAAATTCTATATTTTGAAGTGTAAATCCAGTTATATAGGCTCCAGTGAGGAGAATCAGTCAGCACAGTATAAAGAGTGTTCAGCAAGCAATCAAGCCAAAAAACATAAATCTGAGTATCGGAAATACATTTCTAACTAGCGTTCACAAGATATTGAAAATATTATGAACAAGATAATATACTGCTTTAACACAAGACTTGATAGTATTATTAATCGTATCTCTCAGAACCAGTTTTAACTGAGTAATCAAATATCTCAGAATTGATTTATTTTTATAGTCTATTCATACGAGCGGAATAATAAGTCCAGCAATAAAATAAATCCATAGACTTATTCCTCCGACAAATAAGAGAATAAGAAATACAATTCTCATAGCCCATGTACTTACTCATATTTTTTCTCAAAATAAAGCAGAAAGTCAGAGAACAAAGGCATTTTTATTTGTACGAACATATCACTTTTTAATCAGAGAATTATAAAAATATTCTGATTCTCAATTATCTCTTTGAGGAGAATCTTGCATTATTTTTTCATCTCCATCAGAAAATATTTCTTCTGCTTTTCCAATTTCATGAATGGCTTTTTGAAGATTGAGATTTGTTACTGCATCTTGAGACTGGAGCTTCTCAAAGAGTCTTTCTTCAATATCTGTATAGAGATCTTTATCTAGATTGTAGCGCGTAATATAGCTGAGTACTTCATCTAAGTATTCTTGGATGATTTTTTCTTGAGCAGGAGTAATTTGTAGATTGTAATCATTGAATGCTGTCATAATACTGTATTATTTTTTTAAAATATGTTCAACGGTTGTTTTTATATTTAACCAATTTTTTTCCATTAAAATCAAGATATCTTTTCAAGCTGGGGTCAGCTTATAATATTTTCTTGGATGACCTGTTTCAGATTCAACCCAATAATAATCTATATATTCTTCTTTTTTTAATCGAGAAAGCAGTGGATAAATAGTTCATTCTGCAACGATGAGTTCTCACTTTTTCAGAATATCAATAATTTCAGCACCATAGATATCAGATTTTTCAACGATACCAAGTATGATATACTCTAAAATTCCCTTTCTCATTTGAGTTGTGATTTTTTCCAAATTTCTTATATTACTATGTAATGCAAGGTAATATTATTTTTTAAAATATAATTGTCAAAAAAAAACTTCAAAATAGAGTTTGAAGTTGTAATAAAATCATAATTTTTATTTCCAGATTTTGAGTTTATCGAGGACTGATTCTCACAATGCTCATGAGTCTTTGAGGATTTTTTGTGTTTCTTTTCTGTACTTCGTAAAGCTCCCATTTGTCTCTTCTATGACTTTTTCGAGCGTATATTCATTGTACCTGATAAGCGTTTCAAACTTGTGGTCATTATCTTTTTTAAATTTTTGAAGTTGCTCTGAATAATCTCATCGAATCTCTGCAATGAGATCTTTTTGATTATTATACAGCTCTGATTTGAGTCTGGTAATTTCTTTATCAAGTTTTCAGAGTTTGTGTGCTTGGTATGAGTTAATTCCGCTATAGGCAATATAAATCACAATAGCATAGAGTACAAAAAACACACTACTGACAAGAATGATGGGAGCTTCAAACTGATAGGCTCAAAATATATTTACCATTTGGAAATCTCTTAAGAGCTCCATATTTACAAGCAAGAGGCACAAATATGCGACAAGTGGGAGAAGAAGAATAAGTTTCATATTTATTTTTTATAACATAGTATATTAGTAGTATAATGATTTTGTGTTAGAACCAAGTATATTTTATATCGCTTTTTCTTTATAGGGATTATATTATATTGCAAGTATTCATATATAAGTTATAATCATATAGATATAGAATAAATAAAAAATGTATGAAAAGAGAAATTATTATAGAATGAAAATTTCAGTGTAAAAAATGAGATTTTGGATTTGTGATTCCTGATGATAGAGCTGACTGGGGAGGAGATTTTTTTGTACATCAAAAGAATTTTCATGGTGCAGAGGATGGTCAAAGAGTCAGAGCTGAAGTGATGGAGAGAAACAGTGGAAAAAAACCAGAAGCAAAAATCATAGAGGTTCTCAGCTGAAAAAATAAAAAACCAGAAAGAGAAGTTGTAAAAGTGGTAGAGGGAATATTTAGTGGTGGAAATGGTGACTTTTGATTTGTAGATGTCCCTGGTCAAGATCAATGATATTTTTGTTATGGTCTCAAGAAAAATGGAGCAAAAGATGGAGACAAAGTACGAGCTGAAATTAAAAAGTACAATGGAAAAGATGAAGCTATCGTGGTAGAAATATTAGAGGAAACAGGAGAAGTGCTTGAAGGAACTTATTCAGACAATGATACATTTGGATTTGTAAAAATCGCTGGAAGCAAAGATGATATTTTTATTCCAGGAAGTAAAAAAATGGAGGCACAAACAGGAGACAAAGTACGGGTGAGAATCATAAAAGAAGGAGGAAGAAGAAGAGAGGGAATTATAGAAGAAATTATAAAATAATAAAAAATCAGCCATTTGGCTGATTTTTTATTATTGTTTATCTCGATACTCCATATGAAGCTTTCAGAGAATATTTCTTCCTGTTCTTGAGTCATGAGTAATTCAAAAAAAATCATCTCACCAGTAAGTAAATTCAATAATTTCTCTTTTTCATGTTTCACTCAAAAGTCACTGCCTCCAACTACTTCCGTTATATTTCTTTTCTATACTCTCTCTCATAAATCTAATTCTATCTTCTGCGTCTATATTCATAAATTCTTTATACTTATAGGCTTCTGACTTTGACTTTCATTTTTGTTTGCTTGCTGCTGCAATGGCTTTTTTTATTTCTGGATTATCAAATCTTTGAGCCATATAATATCACTCACTGTCATAAAAAACATTTCAAAACACATCTTCAATTGGATATTTAAGCTGACTAAAATTTGATCCTCTTTCAAATACTCCATAAAATTCATGTCTTGTTATATTGTAACGCTCTAGAACTCTCGGGTGTATAATTAAATATGCCTCCTGAATTCTCTCAGCAGAGTATTCTTCGAGCGGGTAATCTCAGAGAGTATTCATTTATTTCTTCTTAAAAAATTCTGTTCTGAGAACCATTTTTCCAGATTCTATCAGTTCGATATCATCCGTGAGTCTGATATTTTTAAATACGTCCCCACGCTTAATATCAGAAGCTCATTTTACTTTTATATCTTTGGTAGCAATGACGCTATCGCCATTTTCAAGAGGAGTGCCATTACAATCTGTCACTTCGAGTGTTGTTTCATCTTCATCTTGCAGCCAAGAGAGATCCTTTTGTTTTTTTGCCATTGGGTGTAAAGTTTAAATTATATTATTTTGCGAGTTCTGAAATGAGGTATTCAACCGGAGCATAATCATCTGTAAGTATTGGAGTATTTTTAGGAAGATTTAGATAGGTTTTTTTGTCCAAGAGTTTTTGTATTTCTGGATTATCTGTTTCATAAGATACTGCTTCTGGATTTTTGAGAGCAACCATCATGAGGTTCTGAACCTCTGATGTATTGGTCGTTCTTATTGGGATGATAAATACTTCTGGAAAGACTTCACTATAGGTTTTGTATTCTGCCTCGACAAATTTTGCTTTTTCAGCACTGACACTTCCAATAACATTGAGAAGTACGACTCAGTTATCAGTGAGCGTATTGTATTTTTCCTGCGCTGTTTCAAGTGTTGTGAGTTGGTAGGGAATAGAAAAGTATGAGCCGAAAGCATCTCAGAGAATGGCATCATATTTTTTTTCATTGTTTCTGAGAAAGACTCTTGCATCCTCATGAAAAATATTCATATTTGGATACTCTCCCAGTCAAAAATATTTCTTGGCAAGTTTCGTGAGATCTTTATCGATTTCAACTACATCAATATTTTTATCTGGATATGTTTTTACAAAGCTTTGTGGATAACTATAAGCTGCTCCACCAAACATCACTACTTCCTGAGCATCTGGCAATAATGTACTAAATAAATGGTAGGCTTTTGTATAATCATACAGGAGTTCATCGCTTTCAAGGTATCTTCCAGCATGCGTCACATTATCGATATAGAGATTTCTTACTCTCTGCCCCATGTATACACCATCCTTTACCGTGACATGTGAATAAGGTGTTTCAATACGGTGGACTCAATTTTTTATATTTTCTTGCGCGTACATATACTCTATTCACAGTGTTGAAAAGCACAGAAGTATTCAGATAGTATTTGCGATGATAAAAGATGTTTTATCATGAATTAGAGAAAGAATAAAACATGAAAATGCGAGAGCTACAAGAAGATTTACAACTCCAAAAAATGGAATGAGGAAGAATCCTGCAGCCATAGTTCCGATAATACTTCCTACTGTTCCGATACTTCCAAGTCTCCCAATGACTGATCCTGTACTCTCAAGATTTTTAATATGCAGTTTCGTAGCGATTGGTTGAATCATTCAAAGGAAAAAACTCACAGGTACAAAAAGAGTAAGGGTCGCAAAAAATGAAGAGATTCTCACATCAGAAAAGAGGCTCGTGATAGAGAGAAGTATAATGTCTTTGATGAAAGGAAGCGAGAGAAACAGGAATCAGCAAAATAAAAAAAGAAATGAAAGCGCTCTGAGTCCAGCTCATTTATCTGCAAGTTTTCATCCATAGAAATATCCACCAGCAAGCGCTCAGAGTATCAGAGCAATAACGCTCGTCCAAACAAATAAACTTGTCCCAATATACGAACCAAGTATTCGTGATCAGAGTATTTCAAATATCATTACAAGTGCTCCAGAGCTAAAAGCTGCTATTTCAGGACGAATATCAATCGTATGTTTCATGACATAATCATTAAGAGTATTGACAGGAGTATATGCAATAAGAAAAAATCCCAAAAAAAATTGACAGGATATACTATGTATATATAATCAGACTATATTTTGTATATTAAATAATTATTATGCTTACAGAAAAACAGCAACATACTTTGGATATTATTACTGATTTTGTTGAGCGATATGGAAAATCTCCTACTATAGAAGAACTCAAAAATCTTCTCCATCAAAAATCGAAAAGGGGAGTAACTCAGTATCTTGAGGTCCTTGAAAAAAAATGATTTATTTCACGTGGTGACGGGTATAGAAGTATCAGACTTGGAAATGGAATTTGAATGCAAACAACACTGAACATCCCTATTCTTTGATACGCAAATGCTGGAACTCCACTTGCAATAGCTGAGCAAAATGACTATGGAACACTCCCAATCTCTAAAAATATTATTTCTGGAGATGGAAAAAATTATTTTGTGCTTCGTGTTTCTGGAACGAGTATGAATAAGTGTGAGGTCAATGGAAAGACGATAGACAACGGAAGCTATGTGCTTATCAAAAAAGACGAAACAAATCTCAACGAAAAAGATCCTTTTCTGTTTATTGTGGATGGTGGTGCTACACTGAAGAGATATAAAAAGAACGCAAATCAAGTATATCTTATTCCTGAATCGACGGAAGAGCATCATACTCCGATTATTCTTTCTGAGTACGATAATATATCATCCAATGGAAAAGTTGTTGATGTCTTCAATTTCTAGTAGTTTGAATTTCACAAAAATCTCCTTATAATTAGGGGGTTTTTTTATTCCTAAAATTAAAACAATTGAAAAAAATAATGAGTATTATTTGTCTCCTTTTTTTACTTGGATGACAAAGTTATGCCTTTACAGATACGCAGTATAACTGGTATAAAAGCTCTATTGAGAGTCTTGAGGAGAAATGAATTATTAATGGTTTTGATAATGGAACGTTTCTTCCAAATGACAACTCTACAAGAGCTGAAATTCTTAAAATAATCTTAAACGCAGCTGAAATTCAAACTTATGATTCTCCTGAATATTGCTTCACAGATGTTGACCCATCAGCTTGGTATGCAAAATATATTTGTTCAGCGAAGAACGCTTGAATCAGTAAGTGATATGAAGATAGTACATTTAAACCGAATAGTGAGATTACTGTTTTAGAAACCTTGGCCTTTGCTATGAGAGCTTTTGATATAGATTTAGAATATTTATGAGAAGGGGATACGTGGTACCAAAAATATCAAGCATACGCAGACCAAAATAAAATTATTCCAAAACATGCCTATACAATTGATTCTCTTGTTAATAGGTGAAGAGCTGCAGATATCATGAATAGACTTATGCAAATAAAAGCTTGAGATACACCAGATTATCTCAGTGATGGTTGTGATGTTATGGGTGATATGAGGAGCTGAGAATATACGATAGATATTGGAGGTTCTACGAGAAAATATTTGTTATATGTTCCTGATAATCTATCAAGTTCAAATCCACTCTGACTCATAGTAGCATTTCATGGTCGTACAAATAGTAACTATATGGTACGTGATTATATGAAACTCTGAGGCTCTAGCTACAGATGAAGAGATCAACAAGACTTTATCGTGGCCTATCCAGCAGGAATGTGACCTGGACCATATAGCTGGTCACAGTATGAAAATATTGAACTCTTTGATGGAATCGTCTCAACTCTTGCCGATAACCTCTGTATAAATAGAGATAAAGTATTTTCTGTAGGTCACTCATTAGGGTCATACATGAGTAACAAAGTTTCGTGTCAAAGAGGATGAGTCCTCAGGTGAATGGTGTGAGTGGCAAGTAGTGGATATGATACTGATTGTACTGGTCCTGCAGCAAGTCTAATCATGCATCTTCCATGAGACCACCTATCTCCCTATAGCTCTTGAGAGTATGCATATGCAATACGAAGAGATAAGAACTACTGCTCTGATGAAACAAAAAAAATAGAAATCTGAGATATCAAGAATTGTACGCAGCATACTTCTTGCAGTCTCTGAAATACGGTCTTATTCTGTAATAGTTATACTCCATATCTCAATGACCCACATAGTTGGCCCAAAGAAGGAAGCGATGATATACTTGATTTTTTGAGAAATATAGAAAGTTATACGCAATAATTTCACATAGCATGAGAAAAAGCAGAATCATTTGATTCTGCTTTTTCAATTCTATTATTTTTTTATATTCGTTATATATTAATTTCTTAATCTGGAAGTCATTGAAATGTATGTATTTCTTCCAACAACTCATCCCATACTGCTTTTTTTGAGACAAAAATATGTGCGTTAGGTCTTTTTTCTAATATTGTATCTAAACTTCCTGCTGGAACTACTAAAAGTTTTTCTTGCTGTTGTAGATATGGCATAGCTGAACCACAATTTGAACAAAAAGCTTTCATATGTTGACTCTGAGGTAGTTGAAATATCTTTATTTCTGTTTCTGATTTGCTCCATTCAAGCTTCGCTGTTTTTGAAAATAAGTTAGCAGCATGAGCTGAACCGGTATCTTTTCTACAATATGCACAATGACATAAATAAAAGCTTTCAAAGTCACCTGTGACTTTAAATTCTATTCCTCCACATAAACACGAACCGAAATATTCCATAGACAAATTTGCTATTTTTGGGTAATTCACTTTTAAATAATATTAAAAATAATAATTTTTTTATGTAAGTAAATTCTTCTTCTCACAAAAATTTAAATAAAAACAATTACAAGCTGCAAAAAGATAGAATGCATATCTAATATACTTACTACACCACATACAAAAGTAGAATCAAGTGATTCTGCTTTTTAATTGAAAAAATTTTTATACACTAAAATGAATATATATATTACCCAATAATATGATTTTTCAATATAGAGCTTTCACTCTTGTAGAACTCATCGTAGTTATCACGATAGTATGAATCCTGTCAACCGTAGGATTCGTAAGTTATTCTGGATATCTGACAGGAGCGAGAGATTCAAATAGATTTTCACAACTTACAAAG
>Ga0100402_1000248_pt1 | contig 66162 bp, 58 predicted proteins | sample CryGeyme20150102_FD_80419 | JGI IMG/M metagenome (GOLD analysis project Ga0100402, IMG submission 80419) | Groundwater microbial communities from Crystal Geyser aquifers in Utah, USA - Crystal Geyser metaG 2015-0102 | ecosystem: Environmental > Aquatic > Deep subsurface > Groundwater | place... | reverse complement strand
AGTGGTTAAGTCATGAATCCTGATCTGTTTCAAAATATGCTCGGACAAATGGGAATCAATAAAGAACTTGCATCTCAAGTCTGGGAATCTCGGATCTCTCCAGCTGTTCTTTCAATTGAAGAGCGAGCAGAATTGTATAACAAAGCATTTCCAAAATTTCCTCCACTCCGAATCTGGAACGGTCGCATAGAAGACATCTGGTTCTTAGGTCAAAACTACAGAAGCCGATCAACCTACTACGGATCGTATCCGGGCAACTATCTCAAAAGAATTCAAGTTCTCTTCCCAGAACCTTCACCAACTCTGCACTTATTTTCTGGCTCTCTACCAAAAGGAAACTATATTCTATTCGATCGCAAAGCAGATCTCAATCCAGATGTTGTAGGATCTGCTGAGCATTTAAGTCATTATTTTTCTGATTACAAATTTGGAATCATCTTTGCAGATCCGCCTTATTCGATTGAAGATGCTGAGCACTATGGATGCACTCTTATCAAGCGCAACACAGTAATTGACGAGTGTTGGAAAGTCCTTCTACCTGGAGGAGTTCTCATCTGGCTAGATCAAGTATGGCCACAATATTCCAAAGCAAAATGGAAACTCTATGGTAAGATAGGAATTGAAATCAGTACAAACCATCGAGCGAGATCCGTTACAATTTTACAAAAGGTAGGTGAGTGAGATGGAAGATCTGCGGAAGAAAAAACTAGCTCATCTTTTTGCAGTCGCTAAGCAAGTTGGCTATGATGATAAAGCACTTAGGGAAATTGTTGAGATTAAAACAGGCTCCGAAAGCCTACGTGCGCTCAATGTCGATCAACTCAAGTCAGTTATAGTATCTATCCAGAAAGCTCATCCTACTGTCTTCAAATCAACACTAAGGAGATCTACACAACCAAGGCAACCTCGACAATCTGGAGTACTCGCAATCCCTTCACAGGCACAAAGAGAGAAGCTTGTAGCACTCGCAATCCAGATCAAGGCCTATGATTCTACCTTCCAAACAGATAGAATTTCCCTCCGTATGTTCAAAAAACTTCCATCTGCGTTAACTTTACACCAATTCCAATCCCTAATCGAAGCCTTAAAATCTATTTATGGCCGGGTATCTGCTGGTATTTCTTCTTAATTTCTTGAAAATATTTTCTTAATATAATTCATTAATAGCTTTAAATCATTGATTTTACATTACATTTTGGTAGTTTTCATTAGCAGTTTAACTGATTATTCGGTACTATATATGTAAGGGGGGATAATATAACCTATGAATCATCAATTAGAATTTAGAAATTTAATAAAAAAAATAAAATCTGAAAAATCTATTTTACAACAAGCTGAATTGATTCTAAAAATGGAAGAGATCTTATCTATGGTGGCAAAATGAAACAATCATCTAACAACAACTCATCGACTCATTATGATTTTGATTACATTATTATCGGATCAGGGTTCGGAGGTTCAGTTTCCGCCATGCGTTTGGCTCAAAAAGGCTATTCCGTGGCTGTTATTGAATCTGGAAAGCGATGGGCATCTGAAGATTTTCCAGAAACGAATTGGTCTCTTAGAAAATATCTATGGATGCCAAAATTATTTTGCTATGGGATCCAAAGGATTAATCTTCTAAACGATTTTATGCTCGTGAGTGGAGCTGGGGTTGGGGGTGGTTCTTTAGTTTATGCGTGCACTTTGTATGTACCAGGTGAGAAATTTTTCAAGAGTTCTACCTATTCCAAAATGGGAGGCGAGAAATCTCTTCTTCCTTTTTATGATGTAGCAAAAACTATGCTAGGCGTAGAAGAAAACCCTAAGTTATGGGAACCAGATCATTTTCTTCTAGAAGCAGCCAAAGAATTTGGCAAAGAAGATACCTTCCGCAAAACACCTGTTGGTATCTATTTTGGAACAGATCAAAAGAAGAAAAAAGCTATCAACGGCGATCCATATTTTGGAGGAGATGGCCCAGAAAGAAACCCCTGTAATTTCTGTGGAGGCTGCATGGTTGGATGCAGATTCAAAGCAAAGAATACACTAGATAAGAACTATTTATTTTTTGCAGAGAAACTTGGAACAGTTGTTTTTCCAGAAACAAAGGTAGTTGATCTAATTCCTTTAAACCCAGAAGGCGAACAAGATCCCAATCAGAATGGTGAATATGGATATTTAGTGAATACAGAATCTACAACTGGTTGGTTTGGATTCCCGAAAAAAACATTCCGCGCAAGATCAGTAGTAATCTCTGCTTCTGTAATGGGTTCAGTTGGTCTGCTTACCAAAATGCAACAAGAAGGAAAATTAAAAAACCTATCTCCTAAATTAGGAGATGTAGTTCGTACGAATTCAGAAACAATTCTTCCGATCACTGTGTACGGTAAAGATGTTGATTACTCAAAAGGTATTCCTATTACTTCTTCAGTTCATCCAGATGAAAATACACATATCGAACCAGTCCGCTACTCCAAAGGCTCTGATTTCTTCGGCTTGATGGGTTCTGCTTTTGTGGATGGAGGAGGAAGCATACCAAGATGGGCAAAGTGGTTGTGGACTATTGTATCTCGACCAGTTTATTTCTTAAAGGCATCCAATCCTTTTGGCTTAGCCCAGAAATCAATCATCCTACTTGTAATGCAAACCATAGATAATTCTGTTAAGTTAATAAGACGCAGACGATTCATCTGGCCATTTACAAAATCTATGACTTCAGCTCTTTCCTCGGGTGAAAGAACTCCAACCTATATACCAATTGCAAATGAGTTTGGTAAGGTTCTAGCCAAAATTACAGGTGGAATACCTAGATCTTCCATAACGGATGTAGTCTTGGATGCACCTATCACAGGTCATATTATGGGTGGTTGTATAGTGGGAGACACAGCCGCGCAAGGGGTAATTGATTATGAGAACAAAGTGCACGGTTACGAAAATCTTCGAGTTTGTGATGCATCCGTTATCACAGTGAACCTAGGAGTAAACCCTAGCTTAACTATAACGGCTCTTACAGAAAGAGCTATGAGTTTTATTCCAAACAAAGAAGGTAAATCACCTTATGTTTTTGGATTTGAAAAAAAACAAGGCATTGATTCCATAGTATTCCATGGAAAAGGAAGAAATCATCTCTCTCATCTGGCAGAATCAAGTAGAAGAAGTAAAACAGTTTCTAAAAAAGCTAAGCCCAAACGAAGTTCTTCCAAAAGATAAATATGGCTGCACAGCCCTTTATTGGGCTATAAAGAATTCAAACCCTGAGATAACTGAATTGCTATTGAAGCAAGGTTGTAGTCCTTTGGAGCTCAACCAAGATGGGAATAGCTCCTGGGCAATTCTATTTGAGAAACGATCTGATGAAATCTTTCAGCTCTGCAAAAATTCTTTAGATAAAAATACATTTTTACCCAGAGAGAAAGATGGGAAAAATTTTCTTCAAAAGGCTCTGGAGGCTAATGAGAGTGATTGGTTCCAAGAATTAATGCCACTTGTAAATAAAGAAAGTTTATTCAATCTGAACGAAGATGGTAAATCCATTCTTCATATTGCAGCAGCATACTCTGAAGAAGAAATTGTTGAGCGAATTCTTGAAGCAAAACCTGAACTACTAAATCATGTTAGCAAAAATAAATACTCTCCCTTACACACATTCTGTGAATACGACCAAGCCAAAATCTGTAAATTAGTCAATAAGAAGTTTCCTAATGTTGACTGGGATACCAAAGATAAAGATGGAAATTCTTGCTTACACTACGCTGTCGAAAATGATGCAACGCAAGCAATTGAATTTCTAATATCAGAAAAAGTCGATTGCACATTACTAAACAATGAAGGGGATTCAGCTTTTGCAATAGCAGTTAGAGAAAAAAACCACCACAGTTACAAGTTAATAAAAACCTATCTAATCGAAGAAATACTTTTTAAAAAAGAATCCAACCCTCCTCTTGCAGAAAATTGGATCCAATTTGGCAAATCTCAAAATATATTTAAACCTGAAGATTTGGCTCAGTTGAAAATTCTCTGAGCATAAACAGTCAAATTCAATAAACTTATAATTCTTTTTCGATAGCAGTTGCCAGTTCTTTTGATCCAGGAGTAACTCCAGAACTGAATCTTCCTTTAATAGAACCATCCTTACCAATTAAAAACTTTTCAAAATTCCATTTCACATCGCCCTTTTCGGGGGCATTATTAGTTAGAAACTTGTAGACTTCGTTTTGATCTGAACCCTTAACGGAAATCTTAGACATCATAGGAAAACTTACACCATAATTCAATTTGCAGAATTCTGCTATCTGATCATCCGATCCTGGCTCTTGGGCTCCAAAATTATTCGCAGGAAAACCTATGATAACCAATCCTTTATCTTTATAATTTTTATATAAGGATTCGAGACCTTCATACTGTGAAGTATAACCGCACTTAGATGCTACATTTACTACTAATACTGCTTTACCTTTATAGCTTGAAAGATCCGTATCTTTGCCCTTGATATCTTTTACTTTAAAATTATGGAAACTCATTTTCTTAACCTCTTTAGAATTGATTTTATGGATGGGAAGCTGAAATGAAAGAAAAATTACAGCTACAAGCGATAATCCAAGTAGTGTAAATTTATTCTTACCTGTACGAGTTGGATTATACTTTTTTATTCTATGTTCGTTCATTTTATTTCTTTGACCTTGAAATTTATACTATTTAGACCGTATATTTCCAAAGACTACTTAGAAAAGCTAAAAATAGATTAGAAATTTGTTTACAAATACGGAAACTTAAATAGTCTAATTAAAGATGTTAGCAAAGAAATACAGTGTAATTGTTTCACTTCTCTCTATGCTTCTATTCATAACCTGCAAGAGCTCACTTTCCTCTTGTTTAAGCTCCTTATCAAAGAATTCAGTCAATACCTACTCCGATTCCAATCTCTTACCATCATGCCACCAAACAGGCGATGAACAAAAAGATCCAAAGATCCCATACGATTCGGAAGATTCTAATGATCAGGATTGTAAATGTGCAATTTCCTATTCAGAACCTATTCATTCGATAGAAATATATGCATTTAAATCATATTCTAAAATACTTTATTCAGATTTTGCTTTACTTTCTTTCAGAAAATTCCATTCCTCACTTCACAAGTTAATATACAGAAAAGAATATCCCTACCTTTCCTATTCAATATCACTTGATACTATACGACTCTTAATATAGAAATTAATTTTTTTATCCAATCTTTTACTAAAACTAAGCATCTATTTAGATGCAATTACAAACCTTTTAATTTAGGATAAGAAATCTTAAATTAATAAACAAACGAGAAAGGAAATCATTATGACAAGAAAAGAATTTATCGCTAAATCATCTGCAGGAATAGCAGCAGTAAGTGCAATCTCTTCACTAGTTGCCGAAGAAAGTTCCCACGCAGGTATGACAATGAAGTCTAAGACAAAATCAAAATATGCAAAGGCTATGATGGCAGCAGTACATTGTAAATTGGAAGCTGAAATTTGTTTAACTCACTGCATACGTGAACTCGGTGCTGGAGATAAAACATTGCTTAGCTGTGCTAATGCTACAAGAGAGACAATCGCTGCCTGTGAAGCTTTCGTTCAATTAGCAAGCCAAGAATCAAAATTTACAAGCAAAATGGCAAGTCTCTGTGAAGATATTTGTAGAGCCTGTGCAAAAGAATGTAAGAAGCACGAAAATCACCACCAAGAATGTAAAGCTTGTATGGATTCTTGTTTAAGTTGTGCAAAGGAAATGAGTAAAATTTAATTTTTATAAGAAAATAAATTTCACTTAAGAATTGATTTCAGGTTGAGCGATTATCGTTTCACGGAAAATAGATGATTCAGCCTGAAATCGTTATTAATGCTTTCTTTTGTGCTACACTTATTAGGTTAATTGTTTAAATTATTTTTATAATATAAATATAAATTTTTAACATTAAGTTGAATTTGATTTTATTTTCCAACACAAAAAGTAGAAAAAATTCTTCCTAAGACTTCTTCATTGCTAACAAAACCTAAGATGGTTCCGACCTGTCTTACTGCTTCATCAATTTCTTTTACTACAATTTCTGCAGGTGCTGAACTTAACATCAGATCATCAGCCCTAGATAATGATTCTGAAATCATTTGAAAGTGGTATTTTTGTCTATCTTCCAATAAAATATATTCTTCAGATTGGCCAGAATCAGAAATTTTCTCTTCCATAATCTGAATCAGTTCAGGAATTCCTTGACCCGTCTTACAAGATATTTCTAAAATTTCTACATTTGATTTTAGATCCAAAGCTTTTAATTTTAATCGAATGGATTCAGTTGACCAGGATTTATCCGCAATATCGATTTTGTTGGCAAGTAAAATAGTTCCTGCAAGATACTTGTCGTTCTTATCAAGATAATTCGAAAAATCCCAAGGCTTTGAAGTATCAATTAAAAATAAGCGAAGGTTAGCTGAAGAAGATTCACGCATACTCTGTTCAATTCCTTTGCGTTCGATTTCATCTTCCGTTTCTCTAATTCCTGCAGTATCTATTAACTGAATTGGAACGCCTTTTAAATTAAGGTCTTCCGATATAAAATCCCTGGTTGTTCCAGGGCGATCTGAGATAATAGATCTTTCTCTCCCTAGTATAACGTTCATTAAACTAGACTTCCCCACATTTGGCTCACCAAATAAGACTACTTTAGATCTGCCAATCATAGTCTCAGTTCTTGCTGCTTTTGATAGAAGTGAATCACAGATTGTTCGAATTTTTGAAATCCTGCCTCTTCTCTCTTCTAAACTCTCGAAGGTTAAATCTTCTGTCGAAAAATCAATCTCAGCCTCACATTCCGCTTTAATACCAACAAGTTCTGATCTAAGACGAGAGGAAAGTTTAGAGATTTCACCAAAGAAATTCTTCTGTGCGAGTTCTAATTCAAATTGTGATCTTGAGTGTATTAATCTTCCAATTGCTTCTGCTTCAGGGAGATTTAATTTCCCATTTAAATAAGCACGCTTAGTAAATTCACCAGGCTCAGCTGGTCTTGCACCTTTAGTAAATATTTCATTTAGCGCCTGTTTAAGCAATATTCCATTCCCATGGAAATGAAATTCAACTAAATCTTCTCCTGTAAAAGAATTCGGTCCCTTAAAGAAGACATATACTATCTTATCAATTAGCTTATCTTTTGATTTGAATTCAGAATAAACCATTTTACGGTTGTTAGACTCAATGTATTCTTGATTTATAGTTTGATTAGTAGAGGGATATAAAAAGTGTAAACAAATGGGAATCGTTTGAGATCCCGAAACTCGAATGATACCTATGGCTCCCATTCCTGGAGCCGTAGATATCGCAGCAATCGTATCAACGATCATTCAAAAAACTCTTCATCCTCCGCAGGTAGACCTTCTGGAAATCCTTTCTTAACAGGCTCAAGATCTTTATACTTATGGCGATCCTTAGAAGAGATAACTCGCACTTTTTTAAAAGTTCCATTCCCTTCTGATCTAGTAAAAACCCTATCATCTTCTTGTAGAGCCATATGAATAATTCTTCTTTCATATGGATTCATTGGTTCTAGTAGTTTTGATTTTCCAGTTTTAGCTACTTGGGAAGCGACAGATTTACCAAGTCGTATTAAAGACATTTCTCTTTTGTCGCGATAAGATTCAATGTCTAGGACAATTTTTCTGCCATGGCGAATTTTTGAATCAACCATTAGATTCACAACAAATTGAAGTGCATCTAAGGTTGAGCCTCGTTTACCAATCACTAAGCCAGATTCTTTACTGGAAATCTCAACATAGATCTTGCCATCTACATCACCCATTCCAACCACTTCTGCTTCAATGCCCATCTTCTTTAGGATAGTCAATGTTACACCATGGATGATCTTCTCCGATGGTATATCGTTATTAGTCACAAAGGCGCGAACAACAGCTGGCTTCTTTTGAGTAATACCAAGGAATCCAGATTTACCAGATTCAACAACTTCAAACCGCAAATCACCAGATTCAAGTCGAAGAGTTTTTAAAGTTAATTCTTCTGCCTCGGATTTAGATTTTGCTTCTGCTTCAAAAATATAATTTTCCATATCTAACCTCTAATTGATTACTTTTTGTTTCTTCTACCACGGTGGTTGTTGTTATGTGGTCGAGGAGGAAGCTTTGTAATAGTCTGCTCCGTTCCCTTAATAGCTTGTTTAGCGTCTTTCTTATCTTTCCCAAATTTATTCGTCCAAAGTTGCTGCAGAATGGACAGAATGTTCTGAATCGTCCAATACAAAGTTACACCTGAGGGCATAGACCAGAAGAAATACAACATAACTAAAGGCATTAGGTACATCATCATCTTCTGATTAGGATCAGTAGATACTACTGTGAAACGTGATTGTAGGATCTGTGAACCAACCATAACCAAAGGCAATAAATTTACATTTAGTGCAAAAATACCTAAACTAGATGGCAAAGTATAAACAGTATCAGGCTCACTTAGATCATTCACCCATAAGAAGGGAGATTCCCAAAGATCCACTGTATCAGAAAAAGCTGTATATAGTGCAATGAAGATAGGAATCTGAATCAACATGGGAAGGCAACCGCCCATTGGATTCACTTTGTTTGTCTTATAGAGCTCCATAATTTTTTGTTGCTTGAGCTGCGGATCTTTCTCGTATTTTTCATTTATCTCTTTGATTTGTGGAGAAAGTTCTTGCATCTTCTTCATACTATCAGCTTGTTTCTGATTCAATGGGAAGAACACCGCTTTGAAAAGAATTGCAAACAATATTATCGCCCAGCCATAATTCGGTATAATAAAGGTGTAGATTTTCTTTAGAATCCAAACGATTCCATTTCTAAAAGGAGTCGTTAAACCTTGATTAAATGATTTATCTAGACTTTCACTAAGCCCATAAAATGGTGTTTTTTTAGTCTTCTTTGGATCTAAGCTAGAATCACGGAAGGCCATTCCATCGGCTTCCCGAATACCAACATAGGCGGCATAATCATATGTTTCTGTCTTACCAGCTTCTATAGAAATATCATCGTAATTCATTAGAACGCCAGAAGTATTATTTGCACGAGTGTCTAATAAAACTCCTTCGGGCTTATGATTCAAAGGGTCTAGAACAGCGATAAAATAACGAGAGCCAGTTCCTGCAAAATCTACCAATTCCCCAGTACCTTTCTGAACATCAAAAATCTGACCTTCTGTATCATTTCCAAAGATATTAGATAAGAAACCAGCCGTTGTAGTTCCATCTAGAAAGTCCTTAAAAGAATCATCTAGATAGTAATAGCGGAAAAAATTTGCCTTATCTCTATCACTCATCTCTGATTCTGCCTTAGTAAATGGACCTAGACTTCCAAAAGATCTCAAATACAAAGGATTCTTAGGAGAAGCTAATACTAAGGATGAATTAGTTAAATTCCGAATTTCCATTTTATAAATGAAATAATTTTCATTTGGAAAAAATTGATAAATTTTCTTTAAAATATAACTTTTGTCATCTGATTGTATTTGAAATTCATATGTCATCTTAGCTTCGTCGAAAGATGAAGAGAAATTTCTTTCATTAAAAGAAGAATAAGGAATCTTTTCTTGGTCAGCTATAAGATTGAAATCAAATCCTTGTTGTCTAGAAATTTCAATAGCAACATACTCTTGGTTTTCAAAAGTAATCGTATGCTTCTTTGGGTCTTTAAGTATTTGAAGCTCAGAACCATCTGGCTCTTTGTGATTTTGAATGAAAAATTTCTCAACTCTACCACCTAATGATGATAATTCAATAAGATAAGGCTCAGTCTTAATATAATACTTTTTGATACTAGCTGGATCAACTGGCTTAATACCAGAAGGTATTGCTTTGATAGTTGGCTTGTTAATTTCTTGAGTAGCTACCTTTGGATCTTTATTACTATCGGAAATTGCTTCTTTCAGCGAAGCATCTTCCGAAGTTTGATTTCCATCTACTTTTTTGAGCTCAGGCGGAAAGAAAAAGTACTGTATTCCTAACCAAATTCCTAAACTGAGAAATAAAGCTAAAAATAATCTTCCTTGTCGTTCTTGCATAATTTAATCCTTCTTATGTGGGTATGGGAGCGGATCTTCAAATCCTTGAGAAAATGGATTGCATCTTAGAATTCTATGAATGGAAAGATACAAAGCTTTGTGAAATGGGTAAACTTGAAATGCCTCTGCACTATATTGAGAACAGGTTGGAGTAAATCTACAGGCTCCAGGTAACACTGGTGAAATCCACTTTTTGTATATGCCGATTAGAAAAATTGCTATGGTATTCATAATGAAATCTTCAAAAGAAGAGATGCAAGCAAATCAACTCTCTTAATAAAGGACAGATCTTCAATTTCTCTTTTGCCTATGATTGCGATATCCATTTGTTGTGGAATCTTATCCTTATTTTCTCGAACAATAGCTCTAAGTAGCCTTTTGGTTCTATTTCTTTGGACAGCGTTTTTAGAACTTTTGTCCGAACAATAGATGATTTCTGTATCCAAGCCTTCGTTTATTTGGTAAAGAATTGTGAGCGGATACTTTGAAATTTTCTTAGACCCAGAGAAGAGTCTACGTATCCTTTCTTTATTGCGAAGTGTCGAGGGATTTTTAAGAGCTATGGTAGATTAAAAAGGTCTAGAACTTTCGTCCTACCTTTTCATCAGAAACAGTCAATTTGTATCTGCCTTTAAGCCTTCTTCTAGAAAGCACTTTTCGGCCTGCTACTGTTGCCATTCTGGCACGAAATCCGTGGGTTCTTGCTCTTTTTACTCTTGATGGTTGAAATGTTCTTTTCATGAGAATTCCTGGTTATAAATAAATGCGTGGTACAGTCCATGCTTCTTTAAGAAAGTTGCAAGTCAAATGGAAATTCCTAAGATTATCTAGAAAAAGGTATTTCATACTAGAAATAATTTTTTCTATTATTAATCAATGAGACATAATAATCAAATGCAATGATTCGCAAATGAACTTGATGTTAATAAATTCTGTGATGATGTAAAGAATGTTTAGTTTATAGACTCTTTTGTTATTTTTTAATAAATTTCGAAAAGTAAATTATTAATTGAATTTTATTATGGAAAAATAAATTTATGAGCATGCTCAATAATTTTTTCTCCTTGATTAATTTCTTATTTTCACAAATCGTTAAGAAGAAATTCCTTTCCCTTTTAATAGTATTATATTTATTTCTAACAACAAATTGCATCCTTTTTAAAAATTCCGAGCTAGACAATGACTCTGAATTAAGTAAACTTTATGGACTACTATTACTCTCTAATTTTTTAAAGGGTGTGGAGTACGAAACTACTGTTAAATTTCTTGAGAATGGAGCAATAAATGGTTCAACTGTAATTAAAGTAAGTAAGGTTCCAAGAGACTATACAATTCCAATTCCAAACCAAGAGGATACTTCGGGGGAGTTTATTGGAACTTTCCAACAAGCAAGTGAAGGTTTTCATAGATTGTATTTCCGAGATTTAGGTAGGTTTAGATTAGACATTTATAAATTCTCTTCAAGTCCGACATACCACGGCTCTTTGGTTATAGATCTTTTGAGTTCGACAGATAAGGCATTTACAATCGTCCAAGAAGCTTATCCTGATGGATACAAATTCATAGAGCAGAACCTTACTCGAATAACTAAAAGAGATTATGAACCGTATGAAGTTTATATAACCGAAGATCCAAAACCCTTAGGAACTCATGATGGAAAAGCATTTTATTCTGTAGAAATATTATTCAATAAAGACTATAATCTTTCTGTTGGTAATATTCGAATTGGAAGGTATATCTTGATTTTTTATACGTCCAATGGGCAAGATTATCAATCTTTTGTCATAGTTGATGCAAACTCAGATGCTGCTGCTGGAACACAAAATTTTGATATTCAATACAGCATAACTACTCGGTTTGCAACGGAAGATTCCTTAGTCCTTGTTATTCGAAAAACTGTAGCATCAGTTGATAGTTACTTTTTTGCTAAAATTCCATTCAGCCAACCAGACAATTATACATTTTATTCTCTAAGTAATAGATCAATTTACAACACCTTCAACAATGGTAAGTTTTTTTATAATAATGGAAAGATGATTTATAAAGAGACTGATGGAACAAATAGCGAATGGCGAATTGATAACAATCTATTGCAATCAGGTAGTTCTAATACTGCAATTGTTCCTGGTGCAAATAGTCCATTTAATTACAGCGATGGAACAATTTTCCAATATAAGGAATTAATTTTAAACTACAATGGATCTAGTTATTATATATCTAATTTTGATTTATCAGATTCAAGCAATACATTTTCTCACAGCTCTCCACTAGTTGGACCGTCAATTAAATTGATAACCAATAATTATAAATTCTTTCTAGAAGAAGTATCAACAAGTCCCAGTGATGTAACAAGATATTCAACTTCCAATACAGATGCCAATCTACCTGCATCAAATTTAAGTTTCTCAGGTGGATATCAAATCAATCAGGTTACTACTCAAAATGGTTCTATTTTTAATTCAGAAAAAACAGCTTTTGAATTTATTGATGGGTCTAGTCTTCCCTTGTTAAGAATCGAATTCAATCATAGTGATAATACAGTTCGTGAGACTCAGCCTCAACCTAAGATAACTCAAATATCAGGTTATACAACAGGAGGTGAATTGACATCTTTAAATAAATGCAACATAATCTCAAGCTTATACAGCTGCGTCGTTAAAAGAGAATACAGCGGAACTGTATCTTTGTATGATCCCTTTTTAATATATAACTATTCTGCAGATTCAATCAATTGGACAGATTGGAAAGAACTTAAATTGAATCCAATAGTGAGGTCTAGGTAAGTAATCAACTAACTTCAGATTATTTAGTAAGATAATTTGGTTTTTAAATAATGTATTAATGTAAACCACAATATTTTTCCTTTTACAACTTTTTAAATGGAAAAATAAACTAAAACGAAAAACTATTTCTTGCAGATTTTGAAAATTTAAAGAAGCTCTACTTAATGAGTCTTCGTAATATTGATAAATTTATCACCTTAGAAGCAAAGGAAGCTTATCTTACCTTGCTTAAATTTTGGGTTGTTTCACTGCCCATTTTTTCTGCTGTCCTGCTCTTGTTAAACTTTACCGCAGAGATGCGTAAATGGCATACTATTTCTCTATTTTTATTTATTATAATAAGTTTCTTTTTAGTTGTCTTAGTTAAATTCCTTCTCGAAAAAAATAGCAATTCCACTAAATCTATGTTATTTTATTATTTTGTAGGGATCAGCTATCCTTTATTTTCTCCTTTGATAGTATTTTTCATTACAGATTTATTTGCTCCTGATTTTTCCATTCCAATCATGAGTCATACAATACCTTCTTTGTTTTTAATTATGACAATGGCGACTGCATTTTCTTTTTCATTTAGAATTGCTATCATAGGAGGTTTATTTTCCTCTTTATTATTTACAATTTGCTTTCTTTGGTTACAATTCAATTATGCTGAGCAAACAGATCATTATGAGCAAGTATTGGGAATTACATACTATATTGAAATTGTTCTCTACATATTAGTAACAGGACTTTTCGGAGGCTTACTCGCTAACCAGGCAAGAAGGATGCTAATCAAAATATCAGATACTGTCCAAGAAAGAGAGTTTGTCTCCTCAGTATTAGGTGAGTATGTATCAGATGAAGTGCGTGATAAAATTTTGCAAGAAGGCGGACTCTCCGAAGAAGGAGAAGAAAGAGAAGTAACAGTTCTCTTCGCAGATTTAAGAAATTTCACATCTATATCAGAAGAAAGAAATCCTAAAGAAATAGTATCATTCTTGAATCAATACTTTGACTCAATGGTTGATATTATCCAAAGAAATGGTGGTGTCGTAGATAAATTCATTGGAGATTCTGTTATGGCTTATTTTGGAGCACCTATTGCAATAGAGAACCCGCAAGCAAGTGCATTTAAAGCTGCACTAGAAATGTCTGAGGAATTAAATAAAATCAATAAGATATTTACACTAAATAATTATCCAACTATTAAACATGGAATCGGACTCCATCACGGAGAAGTTGTGTTAGGGAATATAGGTAGCAAAAAAAGAAAAAATTATACGATCATAGGCGACACAGTCAACCTTGCTTCCAGATTAGAAAGTCTAACAAAATCCAATCAGTCTGATCTGATTCTTAGCAGAACCGTATATGATAGCCTAAGTCAATTTGACCAAAATAAAATGACTTTATTGAAAGACCTTGAAATCAAAGGAAAGAGAGATGTGATAAATTGTTTTAAATTAAAATTAGAATAAGTTTCAATAATTAATTTCTTAATATTCTATATTAAGTTCTTTAATCTTTTTATCCAATGTGTTTCTATTTATGCCAAGGAATTTTGCAACACGAGTCTTAGTATACCGAAACTTCTTCATAGCATATTGAATCATTCTTGCTTCCACTTCATTTACGATTACTTCCATTGCTTTTCCATCAAGAGTATCCAAATGACTAGAAGAAAAAGTTCCTGAACTAATATCAACCATATCTGTAGATTCAGCAATAACTGAATCATGCTTAATTTCTGGAGTTACCATTTTTTCAAATATCTCTGAAAAATCATCTACATCCAGTGTATTACCTTGCGATAAGACAACAGCCCTCTCTATAACATTCTCTAACTCTCTTACATTTCCAGGCCAATTGTATTTTAATAATAATTTTATTGAATCTCTTGTGAGCCCTCGTATATCTTTAGAATTATCCTTAGCGTATTTTTCGATAAAATGATTGATTAAAAGTGGAATATCTTCTGTTCTATCTCGAAGTGCAGGCGTATGCAGATTAACAACATTTAGTCGATAATATAAATCAGGCCTAAATTTCTTTTGAGCAATCAGATCTTCTAAATCTGCATTTGTTGCGGCAATAATTCGAACATCAATTTTCTTAGTTTTAACTGAACCAACAGCCTCTATCTCTCTTTCTTGGAGAACACGAAGCAATTTAGATTGGAGATTCAAATCCATTTCACCGATCTCATCTAGGAAAATCGTTCCAGTATCAGCCAATTCAAATTTACCTTTTTTATCAGCAACTGCTCCTGTAAAAGATCCCTTTTTGTGGCCAAATAATTCAGATTCTAATAAATTCTCTGGTATAGCTGCACAATTTATTTTAACGAATGGACATTCAGATCGACTGCTATTGTAATGAATAGAACTTGCAATCATTTCCTTTCCAGTTCCTGATTCACCTGTGATCAAAATAGAAGCTCTTGAATCTGCTACGATTTGTATCTTTTCAAATAGCTTTTCCATGTTAGAAGCTTTTCCAATCAAAGATCCAAATCTGTATTTGTTTTTTAATTCTCTTTTTAATTGAATATTTTCTCTGGAGATTTCTTTCTTAGCTTCTTCAACTAGCTTATTAATTTTAATAGTCTGAGAAATAATAGATGCGACTACTAAAAGAAAATCTAGATAGGATTTCAAATCTATATGTTTATGATTATCTAAGAAAACAGATACTAATCCTAACTTTCCTTGATCAGAAATAATAGGAACAACGATTAATGCCAATTCAGAATTCTCTATATTAAAATGTGATAAATACCCAACTCTATTTAAAAAGTTTGGATCATCGCCTACTGATTCTATGATGACGGCTTCACCAGTTTCGAAAACTTTTCCAGTTACCCCCTCACCTATTTGGTATGTTCCCTTATCCATTTCATCGCTAGTTAATCCTGATGCAGCGACAATCTTTAATAGATCTTCTTCCTTATTATAGAGTACAATCGTTCCCTTTTCTAATTTTAATGATTTATCTAATAAATTCATGATGGAAGAAAAAACTTCATTGGTATCCAAGGAGGATGTAACTACTTTTGAAATTTCTATTAGAGTAGATTGGATCTTAGTTTTTTGTTCGAGGTTTCTAAATGTCTGAAGATTCTTAAATACTTGAGCTGCTTGATTTGCAAGAACTGTCACAATATCAAACATATCTTGTGTAAATGCGTTCAATCTGTTCGAATCTAATGATATAACTCCGATTACAGATCCTTCGACAATCATGGGGGCTACTAATTCTGATAGAATATCTTCTTTTACTTTTATATAATCTGGATCTTTTCGAATATCATTGACTACTTTTCCTTTGCCCGTAGAGACAGCCATCCCCGTAATACCTTGGCCAATTTTTAGGCGAAACTCACTCATGAGTTTCGGATTCATCCCCCGGGTTGTAATTACATTCAGAACTCCTTCTTTATCATTGATTAGCATAAGAGATCCAGATTCAGCTCCTGAAATCTGAATACAGCGATCCAAAATTAATTCCAACAATCCGTCTGGATCATGAGTAGAATTCATTGCGGTAGCAACTTCGTGGATCGATAGAATAGGATTGATCTTTCGTTCGGACATAATTACTCCATAAATTAATCAAATTGTCTATATTTTAGACATATTGAGTTTGGCAAATAGTGCCTATCTGCCCAATAAATTAGCAATTTAGCTAATGATTAATATTTATGCAAAATCCATTCCAAATCATCAGAATTTAAAGAAACATGCTTAGTCTTTAAGCAAAAGGAGAATAGAATTGAATTCCCTTTCAGACTCCTAAAATTGGCAGTATGTCCTCTGAATCTCGTGTATGTGTTCTATGTGGTGATACGAAAACACCTGAAGGCGAGACTAGAAAAGCGAGATTTTACTGCAACACCTGTGGAAAAGAATGGATTTTAGAGAAACGAAGATCAACTCGATTTTCTGGACTACTGCAAATTGAAAATCAAGAAAACAGAGTCTCTCTACTTTTAGATTCTCTAGCACTATTTAATTCAACAGTCAAGATAGGCGAACTAGCATTCGGATTTGCTAATTTCATTCACCAAAGACTCGGTAGTAGGAATGTTGGAATTTTAATTATTGATGTTGATAAATCACAAATCCATTTAGCAGGTTATAAATCTACTAACCAAAAACTAGAAAGAAAAATTAAAAAAATAAAATTAGATTATGATCTAAGTTATGGGGCACTCGTCAAAAGCATGACTGAGGCTAGATCTATTCATTATAATTTAGAAGATGAACCGCATCCTTTTTATAAACTTTACGCAGATCTCACAAATACGAAATCTCAATTGCTTATACCAATACTATATGGAGTTAATGCTCTAGGATTAATTACTATAGATTATGGAGAACCACCTGACACTGATAATATACTAGAAGAACGAGAAATGATGGAATTACTAACAGGTCAATTCGCAGTTGCTTTAAGAAATGCGAGTCTATATGAAAGATCCAAAAACCAAAGTGTAAATTTCCAAAATCTTCACCTTTCTGCTCTAACACTAAGTAAATTATATATTGATAATCAAGAAGAGATGATGCGGATGGTATTGCTTACTGCATCAAGTTTTGCTAATACTTCACAGAATAAACTTTATGAAAAAAACAAGAATGAAACATGGTGTAAATTCTATGAGTTAAATAGAAATGAATCGGGAATGAAATCTTTTTCAGGACGATTGAATGAAAAAGATACAGAAGAGATTTTTAAAAATAAAGAACCGCAGCAGTTTAAGAATAAGTTGATTATACCTTTTTCATCAGAAGACGGAACAGAATTTTGTCTCTTTTTATCTAAAGATGAATCAAGTTTTTCTAGAGATGATTTCGAAGTTTTAAATGCTTATACAGCATTAACAAAAATTACCATTGATAACACTCGTATGTATAAGAAAATGGGTGATCAAAAAATGATTGAAAGAGAAATTGAAATTGCACGTGATATTCAATTGAATCTTTTACCTAGAGAGACTCCTGAAATCAATGGTTTTAACTTTTCTGGTTATATGAAATCTGCTAAAGGAGTGGGTGGCGACTATTATGATTTTATAGTTTCCCCTAATGAAAGTGAAGTTATTATTTGCATCGGTGATGTAAGTGGAAAGGGTGTCTCTGCCGGAATTGTTATGGCTACAGTTCGCACCATCTTACATTCTTTAGTAAGACGAAAGCCTACTATCAATGAAATACTTTCTGATATTAATACCTATATCTATTACAATTATTCTGAAGCAGTGTCTCCAAGATTTATGACTATGACTTTGATTAGTTGGGATCCCAATACGAATGAATTTTTATTTGCTGGTGCTGGTCATGGAAATATCCTAATTTATCGGAAAGAAACCAATTCCCTTGAAATCATTGAAACAAAAGGAATTGTACTAGGTATTGAACCAAATATAAACCGCTGGAGTAACTCTGGAACCTTTCGTCTGAACACAGGAGATGTAATGCTTCTATATACAGATGGAGTTACAGAAGCCATGAATGAAAATGGAGTCAGCTTTGATGATCCAAGATTATTTGAATCATTCATGAAACATGCCTCAGAAAATCTCAATTCCAAAAATCTGTTGAATCAAATTTATGAAGATCTTGAAGGTTTTGTTGGCGATCGTGAGCAACATGATGACATTACTATGATTGCCCTAGCTAGCAATGGATAGCCGATTAGAAATAATTTATTCTAATCTATGGAATAGAATAAATAAAAATTACGATCAGATAATCCAAAAGAAAGCAATACTGAGCTTTTCTGGGGGTAAAGATTCTAGGATACTTTTGGAATTCTATATTTATTTACATAGAAATCATAATATTCCAATACCTATAGTATTTCATTTAGCACATAATATTCGTAATTCTGAACAAGAAATAATCGAAATTCGAGATTTCTTAGATACTCATTTCGAAAACAATAATATTCTCATTTCAAAGATTATTCCTAAACTTTCTAAACGCATAAAGAAATCATTAGAGGAGACTGGACGAATTGTTCGCAGGAAGACTTTATTCAAATTGGCTCATAAAAATAATGCCTATATCACAACTGGCCATCACACAAAAGATTACTTCGAAACGATATTAATAAATTTAGTTAGAGATGGTGGTGTCCAATTTAATACAATGCGGACTTGGGATGGAAATATTTTTCGCCCACTTACCTTGCTTACAGATAAAGAATTAAATGAATGCTACTATTTGATTACTCAATTTAAAATTTGGGAGGATGAAACCAATCAAAGTGATTTATTTTTTCGAAATCGAATTCGTATGCAAATTCTACCTTTATTAGAAAAAGAAGGTTTAAAATTTGATAGAGTTTATAATAATTTACACGACGATTCTGAAGCTATCCATTCAAATACATTTCAATCAAAATATGCGAAAATTAACAACCAAACTTCTAAGAAAACTAAGCCGTTTCTCACTATTCCACGAGATACTTGCCTTTCAATATCTTCAACATCTCAATGGAAAAATCTTTTTGACATCCATCTTAAAATGCTTTCACTTTCCCCTGCCCGTAGATCTACGATTCTCGAAACTTATGAATTTTTAATAAATGAGAAGAGTTTTGAATACAAAACTAATGAATACTTACTCTCTAAACAAAGTTCAGGTCCACTATTTTTAATTCCGCATTATTCTAGTTGTTTCGATGCTGCGAAGATAGAATATTCTGAAAAATCTATAGAGATCCATTGGAATCAAAATTCCTGGAAGATGAATCTTGATCAAAAGGATGGCTACCATATTGGCTATATAGAAAATGGATTATGTATTAATCATAATAATTTGAAGAAAGAAATTTCAGAGATATTTCGAACAAATTGTATTCCAAAATCTATTCGAAAATTAGTACCTATTGTTTTCAAAGAGAATAAACCATACATAATCTTAATTAAATTATGGAATAATGAATTAGAAAATTTCCCCAAGGATTGGAAAGAATGAAATCATCAGAAGCTGAAGAATTATTAATAGAATTACAAAAAGCATTTTTCTACAAATCATTTGGAGATCCAAACCTATTTATAAAAGAATCTAGATTTCCAGAAATTGCATTTATAGGAAGATCCAACGCAGGAAAATCATCTTTGATCAATGCAATTTTAAATAGAAAGAGTCTCGCCAAAACTTCCAGGACTCCAGGCAAAACAAAATTAATAAACGTTTTTGTCGTTCCTAACCGATTTAGTTTAGTCGACTTACCAGGATTTGGCTACTCTAAAGCCTCTCATTCAGAACACAAATCAATGATGATTCTTTTAGAAAAATATCTGAATCAAACTGTTAAATTAAAATGTCTCTTTGTTTTATTGGACGCAAGAAGAATGATTTCAGACGAGGAAGTGCTTTTACTACAGACTGCTCAAAATAAAAATATTACCAGTATACTTGTACGAACCAAAGAGGACAAATTGAATCAAAAAGAAAGGGCTGAATCTAAAAAAGATTCTAGTCAATTGAATCAAAAAGTTATTTATGCATCTGCTTTAACAAACAAAGGAATTGATGAAATTCGAGAAGAATTAAGAATTCACATCCAATAGATTTCCATTTTTCTTAGAATTGGAGTTAGTTCCAAGATTAAATGCATCATCCATCATATTTTTATAGGCTTGGCTTAACATTTGAAAATTCTTTTTTGAATTTTCTTGCATTTTAAGAATACGAATTTCTTCTTGAATACGATTCTTTTCACGAAGTAATTCTTGCTTTTTGGGATTCGTATTGCTATCTACTTCATGTAAATTAGAAGAGTTTTCTTGGGATTGAATCTCGAGCTCTAATTCTGAAATTTTACTTTCCAAAGAATCTCTACGAGACACGATATTCAGCTCCTGGATATTTTTCTTGGAATCCATTGCTTTAGAATTCTCGTCTATAGAATTATCTTTAGATGCATCCAAAGTTTTGTTATAATTTTCAGGTTTTTTATAAGGTTCGAAAAGAGAATCATTATCTTTTTCTACTCGCTTTTTCGTAGTAGCAGAAGTTTCTCCACTAACAGCAACTAGCTTACCATTCCCTCGCATTTCCATATTAATCTTAACACGAATTTCGGCGATATCCTCACCTTGACGAAAGGCTTCGTTTTTGAATTCCTGAACATGGCTCAATTCATGGGACACGACATGTAAAATCGAAAAATTCTCTGGAGAACTTTCCAATTGACCGTGACCTATGTAAGCTATGGAACTCATATCATTTACCTATAATAAAAATCGGATAGCTTAGATTATAGATTAGATTTTTTTTAAAAAAATTGCGAAAATAAAAAAAGTCAGCATAAAGCTGACTCTTTTTACCGACTTATGTCTTTAAAGCTTGGTATTTTTAGTTAGAAGTAGAAACTGCAGGCCGTATGCATCTTACATACGTTCTTTCAATTTTATCTACAATCTTTTCTTCACCAAAACTTTCTCTGTCAAAATTAACAGTAATTGCTTTCTCACCAGTTGTATCATCCTGAACAGACCAAGAAGACCAATAGATATTCTCTACAGTATCTGGAAAATTTTGCAACAATCCGGTTCTTCCACCTAAGGTTAATTTTTGTAATTCTAAAGGATTCGGAACTCTCCAACCTGGGAAACCATTTGCATCATTTAATGATTCACATGTATTCAATGCTTCACTAAAACCGGTTGTGATAAATCCAGCATTTGCAAGTAAAGTAATTGGTACAGTTCGTGTATTACAAGACCAAGTGTTCGTATTACAATAAGCATATCTTCCAGCACCCCAGAGGATTTGATCATTAGGTGTGAAAAGCGTTCCTGCTACTGCACCTCGGCAATCATTTTCCGTAGAGCGGTAGACTTGCCCTTGGCTACACTTTCTCCAGATGAGGCTACCTGCTTTGTCAAGAACTGTTCCATCTCTTAAATCAACATAATTTGTATTTAAAAGAACGCCAGTTAAGACCGTGCCTAATTCCTCATCGCTTAAACCAAATGTGTCTTTCTCTTTGGGTGCTTCACAACCTACTGTAAGTAAACTGGATACTACCACTAGGAGGATGATTGTGTTTAATTTCATTTTATTCATACTCGTTCCTCCTTAAAAGATGTGATTAAAGTTAACAAAAGTCTGTCTGTCTTCATCCGAAACACCATAATCAATATAGATAATGGTTGCTTGGTTCCAAGGAATCCTAAGACCAAGACCTCTAGAGTGCTTGTAATCAGTGAGACCCATTTTCTTATAATCATTCCAAACGCGTCCAACATCATAAAAAGGAACTAATTGGAAGTCAAAATGTTGAGACCCAGCATCAATGGATGCAAATTTCCAACGAATTTCTAAGTTACCGAATGCATTAGAAGGGCCAGTGAAACGATCTTGTTTGTAACCTCTCAGAGTTGTTCGTCCACCTAGACCAGCTTGGTTGGTCTCTGTTCCCCAAAAATTGTTCACTTCAAAGAAGGGAGTATTTCCATTATTCTGAACTGCTGTAGCACGACCTGCAATCACAAGCTTTTCAACCATTCCTTTGAATGGACTGAAGAATACTCTCGCAGAAACAAGGTTACGATTGAAATCAAAATCAGATCCAATGGCTCGTACTGATTTTTCATGAGTGTATTCAAGAAATAAACCTTTGTTAGGGTCTGGTTCAAAATCTCTGGTATCATATACTATACCTGCTCTTAGAGTGTTAATGTAACCACCGTTTGCACCAATGATCTTACCAGATTCTAGATCTTCAGTAACCTTAGTTGTTCCATTAGGAGTATCTACATCAACATTAATAGGAGAAAAGTTTGTATTTCCAAAGAAAGGATCTTTCGCTCTGTAAACCTTACCATCGAAAGTTCTGAGAGTTTGCTTGGAAAACCTTGTTCCACCCACTAAACGAACAGTCCCTCCGAAGAATGAATGTTCTCCTGATAACTGAATATTGGGATTCTCCAAATCATACCGATTGTATTGTCTGTCAGTAACAAATGGAGCTTCACCCGCATTGCCTGGTCTTCGATAAGCTTGTGCCTCTTGGTAATCACTAAACGTCGCATTACGAACTATAGGTTGTCGAGGATCATTACGATCTCTATAGCTGAGCGGTTTTAAGGTTTCTTCCCCATAACCGAAATACAATAGATTTGGATTTCTACCATAGATCAAATCTCCCCTAAGCCTCCACTGAGTATTAAATACATAAGGTGCATCTATACTAGCCCAATGGTAGGGAGCATTACGAGTTGTGTTGAAGTATTGAGCAAAAATTCTATAACGATAGGGAGTATATTCAAAGAATGGATCTTCTTTGGTTCCATTCTCGAAGTACAAGACTCTAGCTCCATAACCAACACCGACGTTAGGGTCTGAGTTAATTAGAGGAAGTCCTGTAAAGTATCCATTTTCTTTCTTGTTATTAAAGTCTCTTTCGGAAAGTCTTTTCTTTTTATTAATTTCGAAAGGAAGATCTGCTCTTGGTGGTCTTTTATCATCATCGTCATCATCTACTTCTTGTGAAAAAATAGGAAAACTGAATAAGAAAAGAACCAGCAAAGCGATCTTAGAAAACTGAGAAATATTTAATTTCATAGAAACCCTTAAATGCTTATTTTGTTGTGATTTAGCTTACTTAAGCTACAAATAAGGTAATTTTTGTCAAATTAAATTAAAAAAATTTCAAACTTATGGCAAAGGTTCCAGAACTAGCAATATTTCATCCTGAGAAACAATTTCACCTTCTTTTTTTAGAACAGAAACTACCTTACCAGCAAAACCTGCTTTGAGCTGATTCTCCATTTTCATAGCTTCTAGAATCCCTAGAACTTCTGATTTTCCAAATGTATCGCCAGGTGATTTAAATATTTTCAAGATTTTGCCAGGCATGGGGCTACGGATTTCATTGGAAACTAATAAACTTTCATCTAAATTACGTGAATCGAGCTTAACTTGGTAGGTATTTCCATTCCAATGAAGGTAAAACTTGTCTCTCTTCTGAAGAATACAGCACTCATTTCCCAAATCATCTATGAAAATTCCAATAGGGCCAGGAAGAATATAATCTACTTCCTCAACAGTCTTAGCTGAAAAATCCTGAAAAGTCCCATCGGAACAAATAATTCGAATTGAACCTATGCCAAGTGCTTGAATAGAATAATGTAGGTCAGATGATTCAAACTTGAAAAGCATTGCCTATAGCCTCCCAAATAGATTTTGCTACTTTTGGTTTTTGAACTAATTGAAATATTAAAGAAAGAGCCTCTCTTTTATCATCTTCCCTTTGGTAGATAAGATGATCCTTACCATTCAGAAAATGAGTTGATACTTTTCCATCTATGAAGTCTGGTTCTTGTAAAATATTTTGTAAGAAGTTAATATTCGTTATAGGCCCAAAAATTACAAATTTCTTTAAAGCTGAAAGTAATTTCTTGCGGCAAGTTTCTCTGTCATCCGCATGGGCAATCAATTTACCGATCATAGGATCATAATATATACTCACTTCAGAGCCTGTCTCAACACCTGTATCCAATCGGAGGCCACGAGAAAGGGGAAGTTTCATCCATTCTATCTTTCCTATAGATGGTAAAAATTGATTCGCCGGATTCTCAGCATAAACTCGCACTTCCATAGAATGTCCATTTTGTGGAACTCCATCTGGCTCTAGGAGGGGTGCGGGCAATTCCTTTCCCTCAGCAATTTGAATTTGTAATTCTACCAAATCTAAGCCTGTAACCATCTCAGTCACAGGATGTTCCACTTGGAGTCTAGTATTCATCTCCAGAAAGAAAAAAGATCCATCTTCACCTAATATAAATTCTACTGTTCCTGCACCAAGATAGCCGATTGATTTGCCAGCAAGAACTGCATACTCAGCCATTTTCTCCTTCCATTCTGCTGGAAAATTCGGAGCTGGCGTCTCTTCCAAAACTTTCTGGTGTCTTCTTTGGATGGAGCAGTCCCTTTCATGCATATGAATCACATTACCAAAGCTATCTCCAAAAATCTGAAATTCAATATGACGAGGATTTCCAATATACTTTTCTAAAAAAACCAAGCCATTTCCAAAAGCCTTAGTCGCTTCTCGAACTGCCGATTCAAAACTTGGAATAAATTCCTCTTCCGAATCTACCTTTCGCATACCCTTACCACCGCCACCTGCGGTTGCCTTGATCATGACTGGGAAGCCAATCTTCTTTGCTTCCGTTAGGAATGCATTAACATCATTTGAATCAGAAGAATACCCAGGAACAACTGGAACTCCCGCTTTTGCCATAGCGTCTCTAGAACGAATTTTATCTCCCATCAAGTCAATGGAATCTGCCTTAGGTCCTAGAAATAAAATTCCCTCATCAGCTAGTCCTTTCGCAAAACTAGCGTTCTCTGATAAAAATCCATAGCCCGGATGAACAGCATCTGCTCCTGTAGATCTGCAAGCTTTGAGAATTTCTTCTTGGTTTAGATAGGATAGCGATGGCTCAGGTGCACCGATGCATACAGCCTCATCAGCCATTAATACAAAATTAGCATTCTGATCGGCTTCTGAATAAACAGCAACCGTTCGAATGCCAAGCCGTTGACAAGTCTTTTGGATTCGAACAGAAATCTCTCCACGGTTAGCAATTAAAAGTTTTTGAATAGTGCGTTTTGTTGATTGTGTCATTTCGTATTCTATAGCCTTTTCAATTAATCAGGATTTTTCATTTCAATGAGAAGCATAGTCATATCATCTTCAATATGTCCTTCAGCAAAAACAATAGAATCACCAACCACAGCTTCTAAAAGTGCTTTTCCTTTCTTAGAAAGATTTGCAAGAATGCTTTCAAAAAATTTATCCTCACCATAAAATTCACCAGATTCATTAAATAATTCAACCAATCCATCTGAATAGAACAAAAACTTATCTCCTGGTTCAATATCCAGATGGTAATCACGCAATGATGGCTCTAAGGGCGATAGAATCAATGAGCCTCTTCCTTCCATTTCAATTACATGTTTATTGCGAATAAGTAAAATCTGTGGATGCCCAGCATAGGAATATTCAATTCTATTGTCTTTAGTGTCCATTATCGCAAAACATGCGCTAATATGATGATTTAAAACTAAAGGCTTCAGTAGTTCATGCATAATTAGAAGAGATTCAGCGGGTTGCATATTAGATCGAGATACTATCTTAAAAGCAAGGCTTGCCATAGCCGAAACCATGGCAGATGCAATTCCATGACCAGATACATCTGCAAAAAATATATTCAATCTCTTATCAGGACGAACTTCTACGCTCAGAACATCCCCACCTACCTTATCATAAGATCTATAATAAGTTGACATTTTAAAATCTATAGAATCGGGAACTTGAATTGTAACCAGAGACTTCTGTGTATTTTGAGCAATAAGCAAATCTTCGGAGGTACGTGAATAAAACTCTTTTAGTTGGATTTCAGATTCTTTTAATTTTTCAACAGCGCTTAGTCGGATATTCAATGTTAAATATGATACTAAAGCAGGCGTTATAATGGTAGGAAAGAATAAACTTAAATCAACCTGGGGTTCATTCGCACTGAGACCCACAACTATCGATGCAATAATTACAAAAAATAGATAAGTTATAAGCCATCTTTTCTGAACAAAGCTAATTCCAATACAGGTAATCACAAGAACCATGCCAATCAAATAACCAATATATAAATCATTCCAATAAAGTAGAATGAATGAGTGAATAGTCATAGAATAGAATACTGTATTCAAAACTAACTCAAGGTGATCTTTCACCCACTTTGAAAAATATGTAGAAATAAATAAGCAAACCATAATTAGAGAATGGATGATCCTAATAATTTGAGGATCATAAAGACCGAGTTCAGTTGTGGGAGCAAGAACTCCAAATCCTATGAAAACAAAGAAAACAGCCAAACAGATTCTTGAAATCTTTAACAGTTCATCATCAAGTTTGAACTTATCGGTGACTCGACGTTGAACAGATATGTTAGGCATTGTATTTCTCTACCATTTTTTGAAATGTTGCTTTCATTGATTCAGTTATACTTGTTGGTCTCCCATTTTCAAAATCAAACCATACTATTTTAGCAAAACCCGAAATTACACAGTGTCCGTCCTTGTCCCACATCGAGGTTGATACATCAAAACTTCTAGTTGAAAAAGATGTTATTCCCAAAGTGATTTCTAAATCTGCAGGGTAAGAAACCTGTTTACGATAATCCAATTCGAGGTGAGTTAGAATTGGACCTGAAATTAAAGTTTTTAGATTGGTATTCCATACTGATAAATCTGTGAAAAAATTAGCTCTTGCTGTCTCAAAATACTTCACATAAACTACATTATTCACATGACCAAATGCATCCATGTCACCCCAGGCGATTGGTATATTATAAGTATGGTCAAATCGAATTGGTTTTGCCATCAATTCCCAATATAGAAAATGTCAAAACTAAGAAAAGAGAAAATTTATCGAACTTCAAAACTAAGGGATTGAATGATTTGATTGTTTGGTTTTATTAATTGAAGTTTGAATTTACCTTTTTGAACCTGCCAAGAATGAGACTTAGTTGCATCTCCAAGAACTTTATCATTCAAATTCCAAAATAATCCTTGGGTATTTCCTTTTGCTTGGAATAGAATTTTCTGAAAATCCTCAGGGATATCAGGGTCATAAGCAACTATCATTCCATCAATAGGATATTCAATTTTTGGGGATTGATTTTGATTTGATTCCTGGAGTTCTTGGATAGAAACCATGGGATTTAACTTCGGTTCTGTCCCTTTCAAATAATAATCATCAAAGACCTGTTTCAAGTTGGGAGGTGGATTTGGTTCTTGGGAAGAATTGTTGCTATGAAGATAATCCATAACTTCTCTCCAAATGGGAGCAGCTCCTGTAATTCCCGTTACATTATGCATAGGTTCTCCACTAAAATTCCCAATCCAAACACCAACAGTATAATGATTAGAATATCCTACACACCAGTTATCCCTCATGTCTTGGCTGGTCCCTGTTTTAGCAACAGTCCAATATCTGGTGGAGAGGGAATTTTCCAATCCAAAAGTTAAGCTTCGGTTCATTCTATTGGATAAGATATTTGAAACAATAAAACTCGAGTCAGGTGAATAAATACTTTTGCCCATTTTATCTTTCCCTGAGTTGGCTAAGGTCCAATACGCCCAGGTCAGATCCCAAAGACTCACGTCTAAGGTTCCCAGGGCTAAGGAATATCCGTAGTAATCGGAGTCTTTTAAATTCTGGAAGCCTAGCGATTGTATTCTTTCGAAAAAGGAATCTACTCCTATCATTTGAACCAAACGAACAGCAGGTATGTTCAAGGAAGATGCCAAGGCTTGTTTAGCAAAAACTGGGCCCACAAATTCCTTATCATAATTAGATGGTCGATACATCCCTCTCGTTACATCAATGTCGAGAGGAGCATCCAGTAATATAGAAGTAGCTGTGATGTATTTTTTTTCAATCGCGAGTGCATAAAGAAAAGGCTTTAGAGTGGAACCAGCTTGCCGAAAGGATTGGATTGCATCCACATACTTAGCACTCGAAAAATCCTGCACACCTCCCACATAGACAAGCACTTCTCCTGTCTTGTTATCTAGGACAAGCACAGCTCCGTCCTTTACATTCTTATCTTGGATCAAAGAAAGATTCTTTCTTAAGCTATCATAAGCATGTTTTTGGAAAGGAAAGTCTAAAGTCGTTTTCACATTTCCAGATTTTTGGGAGGCAAATTGGTTTGCATAGTGAAAGGCAAGATTTTCCCCCTGTTTGTAATCCTGTGGTTCTGATTTTGAATTGTGTTTGGAATCCAAGGAATGAGTTGCATTGGTATTTAATTTGGATTTGGAAGCTAATGATAGTTCCGTAAAAGTTTTCAAGTCATATTCCGTATAATTCCAATTCAATTTTTGGGAAAGTCGGAAGGATCTTTCTGATATTAATTTATGGGAAGCATTGGGAGCACGAATCATGGAAGCAATCAGTAGGCACATCTTTTTATCAATGGCCTTACTAGCTGTATTCCAAATTTGCAGACTGGCAATAGGGACTCCAATTTTTTCCCCTCGAAGCGGAATTACATTTAGGTATGCAGTTAGAATTTGCTCTTTGCTCCAGACTTCTTCCAATGCAGAGGCAGCTTGGATTTGACGAATCTTTTGTGCAACTGTACGTTTTGTCCCTCCTGATCCCAGACTAGGATCCATTAAGGAAACAAGCTGCATACTTATAGTGGAACCACCTCGAAGCCCCCAACCTCTTAAGCCAGAATACAGAGAAGTCAAGAGGGCGATTGTATCTACGCCTGGGTGATCCCAGTAATTTTTATCTTCGGTAGCAAGAATGGCTTCTATCAGATAACTTGGAAAATCATCCAATTCCAACCATATATAAGATCTTTTCTGAAAATCAGTGCGTATACTCTGGAGAGGAATCCCATTGCGATCCAGTAGAATCGCCTCACTAGAAGTAAAATTACTTCGATATTCATTGTAGCTGGGAAATGTACGTTCTGTACTATAGATCCCAACAATCGATACAAAAAATAATAAAATGAATGAATGTAAATTACTAAACTTAATTAAAATACTTTTATAGATTAAGAAATTTTTCCATTTCATAAAATTATCAACAAACAACTAACTATCGTTTTATTCCTTTCCTCAGGTGAAATCATCTTGCATTTGACGGTCTTCCTCAAGCTCTGATTGAATTAGATAAAGACTATGATTGCCAAGCACACGAGATTCATATCCTTCTAACTTGGGTTGGTTGGGCGCTTGGATGAGGATTGTTTTGGGTAGATTGGAACTAGCTAAGATTCCCTCAATGAGGGTATGGATTTTTTCATTCTTACCATTCCAATGCAAATACGGAGGATCGATAAAATATACGAGATGCTCTATGCCATCAATCTCAGGAAGATTGGAATGTTGGCGGAAACTATCTTTCTTAAATAGACTTGCTTGCTCTCGATAGGATTTAAGAAGTTCTACTAGGCCAGTGAATCTTTCCTTAGCCATTTCGTAGAACAAGACTTTTGCGAATCCAACACTGAGTGCTTCCATTCCCATCTGTCCTGAGCCTGCGAATAAATCGATAAAAGCAGTCTTGGCATATTGGATCTTCCCTTTTTCTCTCATACCATCTAGGATAGAAAATATAGATTTTTTTAAAATTGCAGGAGTAAAATTCGAATTACCTTTTACTTGGGAAGGAATAGGAATCGATTTTCCCTTCCAACGACCTGTTTGAATTCTAAGACTAGGATTCAAAATTTTACCTTTTGTTAGGAGAATTTTTCTGAATGGATGATTGCAAAAGAGAAATGCGATCTTTTAAACTTGCATTGGGGTTTTGCTTCAGTGCTAAATTAGAAATAAAGTGTGCATCTTTTTCTTTTTGATTCTGATAAAGAAGGCTAGCATAAAAGTACAAACCTTCCGCATAGCGAGTTGAAGCTTCAGCTTCTTGGCGAAATCGGTAGCCCCATTTTTCCCCAATAGCCACTGAATTCGCTACCAAGGATCTTTCTAGAATTAAATACATAGCGTTAGTTAGATGAGTTGGTCGTTTATCTGTATTTTGATAGACAGATTCTAGAGTCTTATCCATATCTTCTAGCTTACTTTCAGAAGAGATATACAGTACAAGAAATCTTAAATCAAGATTCTTAGAGGAATTTTGAATTATAAGTTTGGATTGGCTCGCTACTTGGCTATAATTGCCTGACTTAAATTCCTTAAATAAAGAATCAAAATCTTGGTTCTGAGGGAAACTGGAATGAAGAAAACCAATACAGAGAAATGTAGAAAAAAATACCCTACCTTTCAAAAGCTTAAAGTTCAACGATATTGGAAGACCCGCACATAGGACAAATCATCTCATCATTGTCATCTGGTTCCCATCTATGGTCACAGTCTTCACAAGCATATGTGATTGCATCTGCATCCAACTCTTCTTCTTCATCGATATCATCCATAAATTCGTCGTCAATTGCCATATACAATATCATAACCACAAAACAAAAAGCCTGTCAAGAGTTCAGAGTAAAAAAAAAGATGAATCTTACGAAAAAACTTTTATTCTGGCTATTATGGCGTATTTACCCAGACACGAAAGCCATAGAAAGAAGAAATCCAAGTTCCCGTATCTATTTCTCCTATTCTTTCTAGGTTTAGCTATTTTCGGATATTTCCAAGAAAGGAAGATCCGACTCTTCTTTACGAAAGACCAGAAGCAAAAAATTGAAAAACAGAAAGCAAAAATCCAAGTAGCTATTGAGAAAAACGAATTAATCGAAACCTATGTAAGGGATTTTGACACATATTCAGTCGACTTTTTAGATAAAGATCCACTGGATCCATCTTCTATACATTATCGCGCACGCTCTTATTACTATAGCTTGTTGTTAAATGGACTGCAATTTGATTCTGCTTCCTTGATTGCACATATTGATGAGCCCATCTCACAGATATTTGGTGATAGTAACAAGACCAAGGACGATTTTGCCAAAATTTTCCGATACGCAAGAATGGCTGAATCCATCAAAGATGATTTCCCAGAATATGAATCCAATAAATTTTTACTATTCTTAACAGAAGCCTATCGTGAAAGAAAAAATTTCCCAAATATCTACAAAGAATATTCACTTTTAGATACAAAATCTCTAGAATCAGAATTTCACCATCCAACTGTTTGGCTATTAGTCTATTCGGCAGTTCGTTCAGGCAATACAAAAGATCTGGAAAAATTACTAGAAGCAAATAAAGCTGATGATTTCCTTGGAAAAATTCTACTCACTGAAAGAGAAGAGAACTTTCTCAATGGCATGTGTTATTATTATGCAAAAGATTTTGTTCCTGCCTTAAATTATCTGCGCAAAAGCAAATCAGATTTTCCAGATTTTATAACCGAGAAATCCTTATTGATGGAAGCAAGAATTTTCTATGCTCAGAATCTCCACCAGAAGGCTGTAGACCTATTGAGTGTTGGATTGAATAATACAAAGAAAAAGAATCAGGAATATAAAAAGCAACTCAAAGCTTGGATAGCAGAAAGACCGAATCTGAAAACGAATGTTGACCTTACAGAAGCTAAGGCTATTGACACTGATTTGCTGGACGAAGATTGATATGAAATTTTTCCATATTCGTATTCATTCTATCAAGAAAAATATAAATGTATATAATAAGCTCAACCTTAGTTTTGTTTTACTTCTAATTTTTATTTCCACAGGGAATTGTGGATTGTTCGAGAAAAAATTTCCACCAAATGGTACGTTTTGTAACGTATTAATTAAACCCTTCCGTTGTATTGAAATTCAATTCGCTGAAAGGAAGATTATTTTTTCTCCAGACGAAATCTACAACCTAGAAGTAAAATCTAGAGTTGAATACTACTACAAAAACATTACCTCGGATCAAATCCAAATGCTTGTTACATCAGAGAATAGAGTGCAATTATCAGACGGAAGATTTTTTCTTAGAAGGAAGGTTAAGAAATGAAATCCATTCAAGAAGCACAGGCAGAAATAATAGAAGAGTTCGCAGGTCTTAGTGATTGGGAAGAAAGATTCCAAGTCTTGATTGAATTGGGTGAGTCACTTCCAAAGTATCCCGATGAAAAGAAAAAAGATGAATTTTTAGTTCCAGGATGTCAATCTCGAGTTTGGATTGCGCCTGAGATGAAGGAAGGGCAGCTTTTCTTCTTCGCTGATAGTGACACTTCTCTTACCAAGGGATTGATTGCCATTCTAGTCAAAGTCTTCTCGGGACATACTCCAGATGAAATCTCCCAATCTAGCTTAGAATTTATCGAAACTATAGGATTACAAAAGTTTTTATCGATTAGTCGTAGGAACGGACTGCACAATATGATCCAGATTCTAATGGATTATGCTAAAAATAACTCAAACAATTGAAATTTTGCTAGATTTATTCAATCTTTCCTAAGAAAATTGTTCCTTACCTAAGGTAGAAAGGAAAACAATGAATCAAAGATATCTAATCTCAATCTTACTCTTGCTTGCCTGCAATAAACCCGCTATTGAATTGAAGCCTTATGGTGATTCAATCAAAGTATCTGAACTAAAAAAAATTCAACGAGACTATTGGCCTACCCAAGCTTGGAAATCTGCCAGCCCTGAATCCTTAGGAATGAATACTGATAAGCTCCAAGAGATGGAAAAATATTCATTCACTCTAACAGGAAATGATGAAGATCGCTTGGGGATTCGAACTGATTCAGTTGTAATCATTTACAAAGGAAAACTTGTGTACGAAAAGTATGCGAGGGAATATAAAAAAGACCAAAAGCATTTACTCTGGTCTGTTGCCAAGAGTTATATCAATACCTTAGTTGGGATTGCCGTCAGAGATGGACTGATGAAATTAGATGATTTTGCATATGAATATGTTCCAGAATTGAGTGTTACAGAAGAGCATAAGAAAATTACAATCAACCACTTACTTACTATGACTTCTGGACTTGATGGGCGGGAAGGATACGAATCCAATCCTATGAACTCAACTGTAATTGCTATGCTCTATACGAAAGGCAGATCCAATATGGGAGCCTATTGTTCTTCCCTACCAATTATTGCAGAGCCTGGCAAAAGAGTCTACTATTCCTCCTGTGATACAAATATACTTTCTCTCGCCTTACAAAATGTATATGGTAAAGAAAAATATTTAGAACTTCCGAATAAAGAGCTATTTAATATTTTAGGAATTCGTGATCTCACTTGGGAAAAAGATGGATCAGATGTATACGTAGGTTCATCTTATATTTATTCGAAACCAACTGATGTTGCAAAATTTGCTTTTCTCTATTTAAACAATGGGTATTGGAATGGCAAAAAAATTCTGCCCGATGGATGGGTGACCCAAGCTAGAACTCCCAGCGAAGGATACAAGACTACAAAGTATTATCCTGGTTTAGAAAAGAACAATTACACTGCTCAATGGTATGCAAATACAGGAGTTCCCGATGCTGGAATCCCAAAACCTATGCCTGATATTCCCAGTGACACATTTTTTGGATCAGGACATTGGGGACAAAGAGTCTTCATTATTCCAAGCCTTGATTTAATTGTTGTACGCTTTGCTGATGATAGAAAGAAAGAAGACTTCAGCGATAATGATTTTCTAAAACCCATCGTGGAGTCTGTTCAATGAAACCGAAAAAATTAATAATCACAATTATCCTTTTCATAGTTTTTGATCTTATGCTGTTCTGGGTCATATCTAATTGGAGCAATCTAAAGGTATTCCCATCGATAATATCATCGTTTTATTCTAAAGAATACTGTTCTTGCTATTTCGTAGTGGGACAGGATGAAGATTATTGCCATAATTTTGCAAGACAATGGATTCCCATTAGTGATTTCAAATTGGATTTGGAGAACAAAAAGGTCTCAGTGTCCGGTTTGGGTCGAACCAATTCAGCCATTTTCTTGGACGAAAAGAACGGCTGCGTATTACAAGAATTAAACTGATCTCTTCGTAAAGTTTCATTTGATGAAGAAAAAAGTTATATAATATATATTGCAGCAACTTGAATATATCTTTTTTTGAATCTGATTCTTCAACAAAAATAGAATACGAATAATTCAGATGCAGGATTTAAAGAATGCAAGGAAGAATTAAAAATCAAATATCCAAGCGTGGATTTTTCTCAAGCGGAAGAACTGCTTAAGAAGAAAAAGAAGAAATAAACTTTATTAATATTTAATTCTATCTATTTCCGTTTTTCATTCTGAGAAGCGGAAATAAAGAAAAGGAAATATATAAAATGAAAAAATATATTTTTATCGTAATCTTTCTTTCAATAATTTTTCCTAAATTTGCTCTACAAAAGGCAAATGATAAAAGTAAGTTTTGCAGAAACTATAGATCGGGTATCTTGGAAAATACATGTATATCAGGTCATAGGTCTATTATTACTAGATATGGTTCTTATCAAATTCAAAAATACAAAAACTTCTATCTTAAGGAAAATGTTAAGTGGATAGATGAATGCACATACATGAATACATTAATTGAAACGAATGATCCTGCTAATTCGGATTATATCGGTGCTCATAATATTGTAATAATGATTCATGTTAAATCTGATCAATACCAAACGAATGAAAATAACAGCTTAAGTTGTGTAATTAAGAAAATTGGTGAAATTCCCTCTACAGAAAAAAATTAACTGCATTAATTGAAATATCTATTCTCAGTAACTTAAGAGTAATCCATCCAGAAAATCTAGATAGATATGATTTAATTTATTAATCCAACTAGAACAAAAAGTTTTTTAGATTGATTTTCTCATCACCAGAAAGATCTTTCCAATGGGAAGTAATGTTCTCGAATATAAGACTATTTATGTAGGATCAATGATGAGATCAAAGACTTTCAGTGGAATGTTTCTAAAATGAAATTAAAATTCTGGTATAATTTTGTAGTTATTTTGGCTCTATTCATGTCCATCATTCTATTTCCACAGTTACCACTGAATGATCTGACTTTTTATCTACGCTTGACAATGATTTTCATCTTAATCATAGAAATCATTTTAGTTTTTAGAAATTTTTTATTGAATAGCGAGAATAACAATCTGATCAAGAATATTGGAGTAAGTATTGTATCAACTCTTGTATTTCTACTTCTAATTGAATCTTCTTTTATGTTTGTTCCGCGAACGAACGGCATCGATTATTCTCTGACGAATATACTTTGGTTTAAGAAATATTGGAATCCTATAAACTCTCGTGGACGTAGTGACCTTGAACCTTTAAACAATAGTTATATAAATAATTTCATCGTAGGAGTTTCATTTACAGTAGCGCAAGGTATTAACAGTGTTAAAGATCGTTTTTCTAATATCGTAAAGGAAAATATATCAAAGAAAGATAATATTGTCTTTTTACAAGAAATTGACTTAAGTAAAAAATTGTATATAGATAAGATAGGAAGTTACCTTACGAATAATAATGTGAATTACATTGATCTTTCTATTCTTTTCAATGACTTACCTATCTCAGATCCTGTCATCAATAGCAATGATGCTCACCCTTCGAAGAAAGTGCATAGCTTAGTTGATAGTAAACTATCCAAATATATTTCTAAAGAATTATCATCAGAGAACAATGAATAAGAACGAGCTGCTAAGCAATCCAATCGATAGCTCAGCATGGATTTATCTTATTTCAGCTATAGCAGTTGTTTTATTTATCTACTCAGCATTCGCATTGGGAAGTAATTACGGCAGAAGCCCAAATGAACAGAGCAGAATTGAGCTTGCAGTCGCAATTGCAAAATATGGATCCGTATCACTCGATCCAGTTATCTCTACTTACGGAACTCCATTTGACCGTTCAGAGCGAGATGGAAAAGTATATTCAGATAAAGCGCCTGGTCTATCTTTACTATCTGTTCCTATTGTTTGGTTAGTCGATTTGGTTGTTCCACGCGAGGAAAAAAGCATACTGCCAGGATACCTTGAATTAAGAAATATATTGACTTGCTTACTTATTACAGTCCCTGCGGCCTTGTTCCCCTTTCTTGCTCTCGGAACCTATCGTATTGGGTTTAACCAAGTTATGAAAATTCGTATCGCATTGCTATTTGCACTTCTCACCCCACTCATGACTTACTCGGGAGTGCTATTTGGCCACGTGCCAGCAGGTATTCTAGCTGCTTTTGCATGGAAACTAACACTCATACCTGATTACAAAAAGAAAAATACACAAATTCCTAAAACAAGTTCTGCAGCTCTTGCTGGGCTTTTATTGGCTATGGCAGTTACGATTGAGTATCCAACAGCTATTGTTGGATTAGTAATAATTCCGAGCATGCTTCTTCGAAAGTATCCAATGCGTACGATACTTACATTTCTAGTAACATCTTTGATTGCTATTCTACCTTGTCTTATATACCACCAAATAGCTTTCGACTCTCCATTTACTACTGGTTATGCGTTTAAAGGTGACTCTTGGCATGCTGAGGTTCATAGAGCTGGCTTCTTTGGTGTTACGGCACCGAAAATAGATCATCTTTGGGGAATTTTGCTTGGAGTTAAACGAGGTGTAATTTTCTTTTGTCCACTTTTAGTGTTGATTCCTTTTGGCTTTATCCAATTAGAAAAAATAAAAAAATACATTTCACTACCATATACTGCATTGGGGATCTTATACTTGTTATTCGCTTCTGGATTTTCTGACTGGCAAGCTGGTTGGAGTGCAGCAGCACGACATTTAGTTCCTTGCATCCTTATCTTTATTTTTCCATTTGCTAAAGCTATTGATTTCATTTCTCAAGCGAAAGAAAAAAATAAAAGACTGCATTGGATTCTAATATGTGGCTCAGCATTTTCCATGGTTGGCTCCATACTCAGCCTTAGCCTAACTCCGTATTTCCCTGAGCATTTCACATCACCCTTAGGACAATTGGTACTGCCAGCAATGGCTGATGGATATTTTGCAGCGACACTACTATCTGGAGCTAATCTTGCCTTTCGTGGGTATGCAATTGGTCTTCTTTCCATTTTAATACTGGGAGTTGTGACTTGGTCGCTGCTCGGACTTATGGGAACTCTAAAAAATAAAATATTTATTCCCTTATCGATGATCTTATTTGTAATTATTTATACTGGAATCATCTGGAGCACAGCAGAGCCACTAACAGTAGATCAACAAAAAATGCGAAATGATGTTCTGAGAGATTTGGGGTATGGTTTACAAGCAAAAAATTTCTTACAATCTGACCCTCACTATACTGAACTAAATATTTTATTTCCAAAGGACAATGCATCCTTATGACAATATTACTTTGGGTTTGTATAAGCTTAGTAATACTACTTTCTATATATTCCTTAGGACATTATCTCTGTGTTATAGTATTTCTCAAAGGAAGGTCAGGATTTAGAGAATTCAATGAATATCCTGATAGATCCGTGGCGGTATTAATTCCTGCACGTAATGAAGGCGAAGGAACAATGCGAGTTATACGCTCAGTTCTAAGCCAAGACCATAAGGGTCCATTAGAAATCTATCTACTTTTGAAAGACCGCTCAGACAGTAGTATTCCTCTGCTTGCATCAGCCTTTCCAGATGTAGACCTTCGAGTAAATGATCAAGATAAAATAGAACTATTAAACGGAAATGGAAAAAAGTTGGTCGTAGCATTCACTGGCTATGACTCCAAAAGCGAGAAATTGAATTGGATGACATCTCGACTAACAACGGATTATCTATCCATTCTCGATAGCGATCACCAAGCAAATCCTGAATGGATACGTTCATCCATTTGTCTGCTTCAAGAAAATAAATCTCGAATTATTCAAGGCCGTCGTTCTCCACTTTCGGCACTTGGTTTCTTTCAATTATGGGATTCTCTACACCAACACATCGGTTGTGAATTGTTCAATGTAGCCTTCACAAAATTGAAACTTTCCCTTTTCTTCACTGGGACAACAGTCGTAATGGAGACTGGATTACTACAAGAATTTCCACTTAGCAACTGTATAACGGAAGATGCCGAATTCAGTTATAGAATCATCCTAAAAGGTGAAAAAATTATTTATAATCCATTTTATGGTTCAGTCGAAGAAGTTTCTCCGAATATGTTCAGCTTCCTTTCTCGTCGAAGGCGATGGGCGAATGGACATACCAATGCATTTTTTAGCCATATGGATCAGCTATCCTCTGCTCCTCTTTCCGTAGCTGAAAAATTACAATTTATATTTCATGGTGTGCATTATCTAATTGCACTCTTTGTATTTTTCTTACACCTAGATATCGGTCTGATCATCCTACAAGGAATGCTTCTTGTTCCACAGATTGCAGCACTTTTAGTTAGCTTGATTCTAGGAACAATGATTGCTAGAAAGCAACGACCTTCTCGGGGAGCCGCATTTTTGTCTGAGATTGCAATCATTATCGCCTGGGTTTTTCCAGCTGTAGTAATTATTATTAATCTTAGTATGGCTTTCATTGCAAACAATCTGTCCCAAGCTGCAATACCCATTCCATATACAATTCAGGCCTTAGGACTCATCAGTCTTTGTGCACCCTTAGTGGTTTTAATCGTAGGGCTTGCTGGTTTTCGGCAACTCAGCCTAGTTACCTTTATCTGGGTTATCTTGACTTATCCTATAGCATTTTATCTCGATGTTATGGGCGTACTTATAGGTCTAGTTGATTTTATAACGAATCGTCAGTTCTGGCATGTAGTAGCCCGTTCACCTCGGCATCCTGTTCCTGAGAAACAAAAAACAGAAATTCATGGAATACGTTCTCTGGGAATAAAGGATAGTCTTCGAATTTTAACTGTTCTGCGTGCTTTTCGTGCCGTTCTTAGTCGTACCACTGTCACACTACCAAAACTTATTTCACGTTTATCGCCATGGCTTTTATTAATAGCTCTTTTATACATTGCAGTGAGTTACACCCCAAGCTTTAAAATGAAAGTTGCGCCTGTTAATTGTAAGGTGCTGGAGCATGACACAGATCCTTGGATTTTACATCCCAACAAAATAGCTGGATATTGTGAGTCTGGTGATAGCGATAGAAAACTAGGCTATTCGAAACGAACAGGCAACTATCTTCCGTTAAGAGAAGATAGTCTTAGTCCTATTGATACAAAATTATGGGATCAACTTGACTCTACGCATTTTTGCAACGCTGCTCACTTCAATCCTGGGAATGTTATCCCCATAGAAAAAGGTGGGGTAAAGCTTCAGCTTCGGAAAGAATCAAGGGGCGATCGAAATTTCACAGCCGGATCTATTGCAAGCAAGGATACATCAGATGCTAAGTTCTTGTATGGTAGATTCGAAGTGATCATGAAGCCCGTAAAAACATCGGGAGTGATCACTGCATTTTTCCTCTACCGTTTCGACCCTTGGCAAGAGATAGACGTCGAATTTTTAGGTCGTGATACATCTCAGATTCTCTTAAATGTATTCTATAACCCAGGCGATGAAGGCGATCTTTATAATTATGGATTTCGTGGAACTCCCGTTATAGTTGATCTTGGTTTCGATGCAGCTGAGGACTTTCATAAATATGCGATTGAGTGGGATGCGGAAGAAATACGTTGGTTTGTGGACGACATTCTAATTCATCATAGAAGTTCAGGATCACCAACACCTATTCCCCACTTACCTATGCGATTTTATTTAAATGTCTGGCCGACATGCAGTGAAGAGCTTGCTGGCCCATTTATTTCTACTGAATTACCAGTTGATGCTGAATTCAAATCAGTATCTATCTTTAAGTGGAAACCCTCCAATCTACCTTGGTTATCTTCTTTCCTGGACAAACTATTTCCTTTTTCTGGGACTACAGAAAACTGGAGAGATAATGCCGAATGGATACAGCCAAGGAGGTAATATAAATGAAGTCTTTCAGATTTAAGCGTTCTATAAACTATTTCATAAAACGAAATTCTTCACTTAATATGTAGATAAAATCTATTAAGAATTAATAATTTTTTAGACACATATAATTGATTATTATAAGTTGGAAAATATTATTCACGATTTATAGAATTTATTCTCGATAGTTTTTTAGAAAAGAACGAAAGTTATAGAATGAAAATTAAATAGGAACCTAATAATGAAAAGTTGTATTTTAATATTTTTATTCTTTTTATCCACTATCTTATATGCAGAAACTGAAACTACGCCAATACAAATTGCCATTTATGAACCATATCAATTAGCAGATTCACGAAAAACAGTTGTAGGATTTAGATTTAATTTATTTTACGGAGTCAACGAAAACGTATACGGACTTGATACGGGACTCATAAATACTGTTAAGAATAATTCAGCTGGAATTTCATTGGGCTTAGTGAATTTTACTAGAAAACATTCAGGAGCTCAATTAGGTATTTTCAATTTTAGTGAGAGAGTTTATGGATTTCAAATTGGTGTCGTAAATGCTTCTCAAAATCCACATAACATTCAAATAGGAGTAATTAATATCGGATTTAAGGACCATGTATATATGCCTATGCTAGGTGTTTTAGTCAATTGGGCTGACGGAGCTTTATTAGGTCAGTATAGTATTGGATTTAATCAATCTAGATCAGCTCCTTTGCAGGTTTCAGGAATTCTTAATAATACAAACGATGGGAATCTACAATTTTCAGGAGGATTTAATTATAGTAATAAAGGAGGTCTCCAAATAGCGGGACTTTCAAATTTGAGTAAAAATACTCTTATTCAAATAAGTACAGGAGTAAATATTTCTAACTATTCTTACTTTCAAATTGCTGGATTATTGAATACCTCTGAAAAATCTATTATTCAAACTGCGATAATAGCAAATAGTGTAGATGAAGGAATAATTCAACTTGCCATTATAGGAAATACTGCTGACAAAGTAAATTTTCAAATAGCTGGATTAGGAAATTTTTCTAATTCAAATAGTTGGCAAATAAGTAGCTTATTCAATGAAAACTCTTGTACGAAAGAATGTCCAAGCAGTAAACAAATTTCTTTATTCTATAATTCTGCAAAATATTCCCAAACACAAGTTAGTTTAATAAATCAATCCAACTTTTCAGTTTTTCAATTTGGTGGAATTAATTTAACTGGCTCTACAAATTATTCTCAGGTCGGTATAATAAATCGAGCTCTTAAAACAAATGGTTCCATGATTGGTTTAATCAATGAAAGTCATGATTTATATGGATTTCAATTGGGATTCATAAACATAGCTAAGAATGCAAGATTCCCTTTTACTTTATTCTATAACTCAAACTATGAGGAACGGTCAATTCGAAACAATACAGGTTTCGTTAGCCGAGAATGGTCACCTATCCAAATTAGTTTTTATGCACCTGTACAAATTTATACTAATGATACAGAAATTGATGGCTTACGTTTAGGTTTATTGTATTCTAAAAATGATTCAGTTACAGGACTGGATTTGGGATTATTTAATCGTTCCATTGAATTAAAAGGTCTTGAGATAGGAGGGATCAATCAGATTGAGGGAAAGTATGCTGGATTTCAATTAGGTATAATTAATTTAATAGAAGATAATTTTTATGGAGTACAGATAGGAATAGCTCAATTCAATCAGAAATCGCTATATGGGTTTGGCTTTGCTCCAATTGCAATAACTAAACAAGATGTAAATGGAATGCAAGTTGGAATTCTAGCCAATTATGGTAAAAAAGTATTATTCCCACAATTAAGTCTCGGTGTGAATATGGCTGAATCCACTTCTGTACAAATTTCTGGGATTGGAAATTTTTCAGAATCTCATTTAACATTTCCACAAATAACTGGTGGATTTAATTACACGAATGGAAACGTTAATGGACAAGTAGGAGGATTATTCAATGTTGCTTCTGGAATTGTTATTCCTGGACAGATATCTCTCATTTTTAATCGGGCTAAATTTACACCGTTTCAATTAGCGGGTATTGGAAATCATGCTGAAACAGAGGCCTATATTCAATTAGCAGGAATATTTAATATGGTTTCAAGGGAAATGAGGTCTGCCCCATTCAGTCAAGGCGATGATCCTTATGTGCAAGTAGCTTTGTTTTTTAATCTTTCAAGAAAGACTTACTTTCAAGCTTCTGCATTTAACATAGATAGTGGTCAGAATTTTGCTCAAATAGGGGCAATTAACTTTGCTAGTCAAGGACAACTTCAAGTAGGTGGAATTAATATTGATATGAGAATGGAAGGAATGCAAGTGGGTTTAATAAATGGATCATCTGGTTATGGATTACAAGTCGGTGGAGTAAATCTTAATAGCAAATTTCAAGGAGTATCTGTAGGTGCATGGAATATGACTGAATCCTATAATGGAGTTCAAGTCGGTCTTTTTAATTTAACTAAGAAATTAAAGGGTATTCAATTTGGACTTATTAATATTCATTTAACAGGAAATGTTCCTATTATGATTGGAGTCAATGCAGGAGATAACGAGTTATAATCTTATTTATATTTCATGGATAATTTTTGCCTCGGATATGCTCTATTATTGAAGACTGATTTTGATATAAAATTTAATAATACCTTAAATGAATTTTAAATTAGTACGATAGGAATTATAAAATATCATCCTTTCTCTTCTATTAGAAAAAATTAAATTAAAATTCATGTATTTATAGTCTCTGTTTTCAATGAAAAATTTAAATTTATTTAATAGATTTGGGGATATAGGTTAGATTTTTAAAATCGGAAAAGATACAACTCTAATAAGGCAATTAATACTGATGATATTTATTATAATCTCCCTCCTATTTTGTTTATTGATTCTAATTTATTTATTCCTTAAAATTTACCGTCCTCGCAAAACCATTTTAAAAAAGGAAAATTTCTTAGCAAAAAATCGTTCTTCTGCTTCCCATTCGAATCTTAATTCAAATCTAAAAACACTGATCAAACTCGAATTTGATTTCATATTGTTTGATAAAGGGATGAGTCATCTAAATAAAATCAATCAAGAAAATCTATTAAAGGTGATTGGGCAAAGTGCCATGATCCAAACTTTTGGATCTCTTGAGATCATGGGTCTTGCAGATCAATCAGGGGATAAGAGTCGTAACGAAAATTTAGCGAAATATAGGGGTTTAGCTGTATACAATTTTCTCATTAAAAATGGATTTCCAAAAGACAATCTAATACTTCTCAAATACCAAGTCGTCAATGGGAATTCAGAAGATGAAAAAATTCGATTTAGATCTGTAAGATTGAGTCTCAGACAACCTTAAGCAGATTGCTATTGCTTCACAGGAGAAATATTTTCTTAAGCAGTTAAATAATTTTATCCAAAATCCGTAACACCTATTTGCATAACCAAGATTTAAATCAGAATAACAACTAACGAATAACAATTGGTTCCACAATCCATAATTGGAGGTGGAGATCTTCCATCAACAAGCGGGTAGTAACATTTTCATTCTTTTCTAGAGCTTTTCGAAATTGATCTGTAGGACTGTAAAGAAAAATCCCAGAGAAATTTTGGGGTAGTTCGTATTCCTGTTCTGTAGCCAAAAATTGCATCTTAGTTTCATCCTTGAGAAGATAACTCAATGCAAGAAGATTTCCAGGATGATGCCTTTCTCGATTTCCCACAACTAGAGCAGTTTGGGATTGATTGATCATATCTGCTACCTTAGGAAGATTATAGCTTATACCCTTAGTCCAGACGACCTCCTGTTTAGAATTAAGAAAGCAACTTGCAATACCAAGAACAAGGAGTACAATAAATACAGTATTTTGAATTCGAAGTTTTCCACTTTCCGATTCAGCACCTAGGAGATAGGCAATAGCGACAAGTATTCCTATCAGAGAGGGTGCGAGGTATCTCGCCGAAACGGATCTTATTCCACCTAACACTAAATCCGGCACTAATACGATGGAAATAGGAACTATTATTAGAAAAAGAACAAGGGCCCCTTTTTTGAATGGAGCATACTTTATTAAGAAACAAATTGCTGTTAGCACAAATAAGCTTGCTAAGCCCACTGCTACAAAACTTTCTATGCCTTGGTAATCAGGCCAGAAATCAATAACAATTCGACTTATATTTAAAGCTAAAATTGATAGTAGACTACTATTCGGAATGATGATCATTTTTGACCAAGCCATGGAGATTTGAAATGCCTCCCATCGCATAGCAAGAGCATATGCCCAGGGTGCAAATATTACTACACCTAAGGACAATGCTCCAGCACTCATTAAAGTAATTTTATTGAAACGAAATTTTTCTCTGAAAAGAATGAACACTGCCTGCGAAAGAATAACAGTCGCTGTTGCAAGCGAGGTATAGAGTGCTAAAGCAGTAATGAAAGTACACAGTGTCCAAGATATAAAGATGTGATTTGTCGAATTTGTCTCTTCCTTTAGTTCTGTAAGACGAATTGCACGTATTAAGGCAGCGTTCGAAAGCAAAATTAGTGCGAACCAAAGTGTGTATTCACGGGCTTCTTGGGCATACAAAACGAAAAAGGGAGAGACTGCTAAAAGTGCGCTCGCTGTCCAAGCAATCCTCTGAGATTGAAAAAGTTCACGGCAAAACCAAAAAATCCCCGGAAACATCAATAGACTGAAAATAGCAGAAAGCATTCTTAGTGTGACAATATCATCACTGAAAATCCGACCCCAGATTCCAGCCAAAAAATAATACAAAGGTGGATGGTGAGGATCGTCCTGTGCTAGACCTCTCAGAATATCAATAGCATCTTTCTTATGAGTGTTGTGTATCGAACGAACAAGATCAACATCAAGAACTTGGCCAGTATATAGAACACTGCTCCAATCATCGACTTGAAGACCTGCAGAAAATAATCTTGTCCCTACTTCATCATGCCAAATTAGCTTTTTATCAAGATTTTCAAAACGAAAGAAAATACCCAGTATCAATGACAAAATGATGCAAGTATTTCGAAAAATTGTTGGACTGTTCTTACCTATCATAATTTACCTATTAAGCAGATTTTAGAGAAATGCTCTATCCACAACTCATAATAAATTGATTGCATTTTTCCTAAGCGGAGTTTTAATTTGTGTCATGTTGTCATCTTCCTATTTGCCAAATTCATAATATGTTTATAAAGATCATACAGGAAACTATTGGGTTTCAAAGATTACATATTTACACAATGAATATGTTTATGTATCAAATTGTCCAGACGAGAAGAATTAATACTAAAAATTATAGTAATTCTTTAATAGGAAGTCAAAAAATAATTCCAAAATTTGAGTTTTTTTTGCCATTCTCTTATCAACAATCCATACCAAAAAAGCAAACCACCGATTTTGATGGAGTTTATAATGACTATTGATTTCATGCGTGCCTTAGATAAATGGGTTGGAATTCCAGCTTGCGCTGTATTCTCAATGGTAGATTATATTTCACAACCTTTTGCTTCCAAGAAAACACAACCTATTAAGAAAATTCTTTTTATACAGATATCAGAAATGGGCTCAAGTATATCTGCCTATAGTTCTATCCTTAAGGCTCGTGAGCTTTATCCAGGAGTGGAAATATATTATTTCATATTCCAAGAAATGCAAGATAGCATTCATCTAATGGGCGTTATCGATCCACAAAAAGTATTTACAGTTACCTCAAAGTCTTTAATAGGTTTAGCCAAAGGACTATTAAAGATGGTTTGGATAATGCGCAGGCAAAAATTTGATGCCATCTTGGATCTAGAACTTTTTTCTAGGATGAGTAGCCTAATTGGTTATTTGTTTAGTGCAAGGAGACGAGTAGGTTTCAACCGATTTCATATGGAAGGACTATACCGAGGAAGTCTACATACACATCGAGTCTTATACAATCATGTTCGCCACATCAGCCATAACTTTCTTTCGCTAGTCTATGCCCTAAGGGAAGATCCTACCGCACTACCATTATCCAAGGTACAAATTCCCGAAAGCGATATTCGTTCCTTGAAGCTTCAATCATCCAAGGATGAAAAAAAAGCAATCTTTGCTAAACTTCGTTCTCACTGTCCATCCATCACAGCGAAAACAAAGTTGATCCTATTTAATCCGAATGGAAGTGATTTGCTTCCGCTCCGTCGCTGGCCGATGGAGAACTACATTACGACAGCCAAACGCCTATTAAATAACAAAGATTTCTGCGTCATTATCACTGGTGCTCCTTCGGAAATAGAAGGTGGTAATATAATTTGTGATGCTGTACAGAGCGAACGCTGTGTGAATTTCGTAGGACAGACGACACTTCAAGAACTCATAAATCTTTATAATATTTCAAATCTTCTATTGAGCAATGACTCTGGACCTCCCAATTTTGCATCACTAACTAATTTACACACTCTTGTATTTTTTGGACCAGAGACACCTATTTGCTACAAGCCTCTGGGAAAAAATATACAAGCCCTCTATGCAAATTACCATTGCAGCCCTTGTGTTTCAGCTTACAACCATCGTAAGTCTGCTTGCCTTGACAACAAATGTCTACAAGCCATAACGGTGGACGAAGTGTACAATCGAATCATCGATTTGGTGAAAGTAAAGTAGATAGAATGGGAGGATTTATATCCAATTAAAATATAACAAAAATATATATTCTTTCGAACGAAGCAAAGTAGAATTTTCCAAATAAAAAGTTAAACTTCTTGCGTTTTACCTTGTAAGCAGGCTGTAACTTCTTTCATATTCTGACCATTAACAAGGATTAGAAGAACGTCTCCTCCTTCTATTCTGGTTTGACCACTGGGTGAAATGTAGTTTTCTCCGCGACAGATGATGGTAATTAATGCATCCTCAGGCATTTGCAATTCACGAATACTCATTCCTTCAACGGGAGAGCCAAAAGGTATGATGAACTCTTCTAGTTTTGCGTCACTATTTTCCCTGTTTATGAATTCAAAAGGATATATTGTTTTGCGAACAAGTGGTTCGTTAACATGGAATAATTTTGCCATAAATTTTAAGCTGGAACCTTGGATAAGAAGCGAAGTTAATACGGTGAAAAATACTAAGTTAAAAATTAATGAGGAATTTTCAACACCTGCCGTCAATGGAAAGGTAGCAAGTATAATAGGCGCTGCACCTCGTAGACCAACCCAAGAAATAAACATTCTCTCTCTCCATGTAACTGGAAATAATGCTAAACTGATAAATACACCTAAGGGTCTTGCAATAAATATTAAAAAGAAGGAGAACAGCAATCCAGGAATCAGAATCTCCTTTAATTGACTTGGGAAAACCAAAAGTCCTAACGATAAGAACATGACGATCTGCATCAACCAGCCTATCCCATCCATGAAACGAGTTATACTTTTCTTGTGGATAAATGCATGGTTACCAAGATACAAGCCTGCCAGATAAACCCCAAGAAAACCATTTCCCTTTAACAAAGTAATTGTGGAATAAATAAAGATTCCTGAGGCAAGAAATATCACTGTATAGAGTCCATCGTATTCTAAATTGATACGATTGATGAATTCGATATAAACTTTTGCAAATAATAATCCTAGAACTGAACCAATTACGATTTGAAAAAATACAAAACTTAGAATCTCAATATAATTAAAAGTGGAAACAAATGTTAAACCTATTAAAGTTATGGTTAAAATAACTGCAAGTGGGTCATTAGATCCAGATTCTAATTCTAGTATAGATTGAACTTTTTTGCGTAAGCCGATACCCGATGTTCTAAGCAAACTAAATACGGATGCGGCATCAGTAGAAGATACAACAGAACCTAGAAGAAGAGATTCTATAAAGTCCAAGCCTAAAAAATAATACGAAAATACTGACATAGTTAGAGCAGTTATGATTACTCCAACTGTAGAGAGAAATAATCCTTCTCGAAGGATTGGTTTGATTTGCTTCCATTCAGTCTCCATACCACCTGCAAAAAGAATATAACAAAGAGCAACTACTCCTAAAGATTGAGCTAAGCTATAATCAACAAACTCGATTTTTCCGATACCATCTGAACCAGCTAACATTCCTAAGATTAAAAAGAGCAGTAAGGTAGGTATTCCAAAACGAAATGACAATTTACTTACAACTATCGCAAGTAGAATTAATGCAGAGATTACAAATGATGTTAATTCAAAAGAATTCATTAATTATAGCCTATTGAATTTCAAGTGTAACCTTATGATGGTATTTGATGGCTCGTTTGTTCTCAATAAGTTGGCCATCGGGTCTTGATCTGCCTAAACCATAAAATATTATGCGTTTTGAAGGGATTCCTTGAACTAGAAAATATTTCTGGATATTTTCTGCTCGTTTACTACTTAAATTTATATCATCAATTTCAGAACCTCCATCCTTGGCATATCCTTTGATAAGTAAATTTTTGGATGGATTATTTTGAAGAAATGTAACTACTCTTTGTAGATTGTCCAAATAAGCTGGGTTCATTTGATGGGATTTTGGATTGAAATAAATTATTTCTGGAATATACTGTTTTTGATTTATCTTCTTCGGGCTCTCAACAGAAACTGAATCACCTTTTTTCATTACGATCTGCTTAATGATATCTTGGAATTTAGTAATTCCTGCTGTATCAACTTTAATCGTCTGTGACTGAAATCCTGAAAGATAAAAGTTAACTAAATATTTTTTTCCAGTCTCCAAATTTACTATATAATCACCGTTTGTTGATTTAGCTCTAGAGAAACCTTGCTCTTCTTTCGTTTCTTCCAGATACCATTTTATATAAGCGTTTAAAAAATTACCTTCTTCATCAACAACCTTTCCCTTCAACACAAAACTAAATTCTAAAGGCTCTGCTCTTTTGGGCAAAGGGATAACTTCATATAAATCAGTATCGCCAAAGCTATCTAATCTTGCAGCAGATAGATAACCTTTCTTGCCACTGATATTTAATTTAAATCCCCAATCTGTTCCTGAACCATTCAAATACTTTCCTATGTTGACAGGTTTAGACCACTTTGTCCAAGTATCATCCAAACGAACAGATTTGAATATGTCCAAATCTCCAAATCCATTGTGACCATTTGAACTAAAATACAAGGTCTTTCCATCTGAGTGAAGGTAGGGTGTTCTTTCTGCAAATGCTGTGTTAATCGTTGAACCAAGATTAATCGGTTCCATGTATTCACCATTTTCATTCAGGAAGGAAACATAAATATCCGTATTACCCCATTTGTCGCCTAGGGAAAATTGATCTTTAGGTCTAAGTTTAAATAAATCATTTGGCCTATCACTGGAAAATAAAACTGCCTTACGATTCGGAGTATAAACTAAATCTGCTTCAAAATATTCTGAATTAATAGGTTGTGGAAATGCTTTAGCTTTGTCCCATCCTTCTTTGCTTAACTCTGAATAGAAAATGTCACCTTGGCCTAAAGATTCAGATTGATTCCCAAATAAAATAAGAGAGCTTCCATCTACTGAGAGAGAAATGGCGGCCTCGGGAAGTTCCGTATTCAAATCACTTAAACTCTTTGCAAGAGACCATTCTTTCTTACTTTCATCCCAATCTGAGTAGTAGATATCCTCACTGGTTTTATTTCCATTTCTTTCAAAAGATGTGAAAAATATCCTTTTACCAGACATTTCCAATATCGGTAGATACTCAGCGTATTCAGTATTGATGGATGAACCAAGATTTCGAACTAAAATTTCATCCTGGTCATTTTTAATTATTTCTATAAGTTCTGAAATTTCATTCTTCTTTGTGGGAAAAAATTCTTTGTATTTTTCCCAGACATTTATTGCCTCTTCAAATTGGTTCTCATGCATTTTACTTCCAGCAAGAACTTGAACAAGTCGATATTCGTAGTATTCGAATGAGATAACATTGGCTAAGTAAGTTTCTATTGCACTAGGGGCTTCCTGGAAGCGAAGTAATTCTTCAGATTTTTCCTGACTAAGTGTGGACCTCCAAATCTCTTCTTCCGATTCTTTTGAAATAACACTGTTAGTTATAAAAAATAAGACTGATAATGATATTAGAAAATTACGAATCATAGCTATCTTATCAAAATATCCTTGAAATAAGGAGATTGCAAGTAAAAATAAGAACATTGATCAATTCATATTAAGTAAAGAGATTTAAAAAATGAAATTACAAGAGCTTTCTGAAAAGTTAAATGCTCCTTTTAAAGGGAATGGAGAACTAGAAATTTCTAGAATTGGAGATTTAGAACATCCTTCTGATTTAGAACCTAACAAGATCTATTTTGTAGCAACGAAAAAGTATTTAAATAAATTTCCAAAATCAAAATCCGTCGAAATTGCTCTAACAATTGATTCATTGAAAGACTATTTTCCCAATGCAATCCTGGTCCCTGAAAATGAATCTAAATTTTATTTAATTAAAGTGCTAGAACTTTTTGATAAAAAGTCTAATTTCACAGGCAAGATTTCATCCAAGGCTAGCGTAGCCGATTCGGCACAGATTGGAAAAAATGTTACAATTATGGATTATGCTGTAATTATGGAAGAAGCTAAAATTGGAGACAATGTTGTAATCTATCCTCATGTCTGCGTAGAAAGAAATGGAAAAGTAGGAAATGATACAGTATTGAAATCAGGTGTTATTCTGGGAGAAAATTGCGAAATAGGAATCCGTGGACTCATTCATCCCAATACAGTTATCGGAGCAGATGGATTTGGATTCCATGATAATAATGGGATACGTTATAAAGTTCCGCAAATTGGCAATGTAGTGATTGGCGACGATGTAGAAATGGGTGCATGTTGCACTGTGGATCGAGCTACGATAGAAACTACTTTAATTGGCAACCAAACAAAATTTGATGACCATGTTCATGTTGGACACAATTGTCGAGTTGGTAATTTTGTATTCATAGCAGGGGGCACAGTGCTAGCTGGTTCTGTAATAGTAGAAGACAACGTAATCATGGGTGGGCAATCAGCTATTGCAGAACACGTAAGAGTTCGAAAGGGTAGTATTGTATTAGGATTAACAGGACTTACAGAAGATTCCGAAGAAAAAACTATTTACTTTGGAATTCCTGCAAGACCTGCACTTGAAATGCATCGAATTCATGCAGCCTTAGGATCTTTACCAGAACTTGTTCGATATGCCAAAAAAAGTAAATAAGATAATAATTCAAATTTATACAATTTAATTTGAAATAATAAATTTAAATGAAAAGGGACTAAAATATGGGAATCAGTGAAAGACAATTTGACCTAATCCAAGAGGCAGCTAAACTTCTCATGGAAGATATTCGCCTAACATTAGAAGAAGCTATCAATCTAATTACCACATGCATTAAGATAGAACTGGTGAAACGTAATGTCACTATGGAAACATTAAATGCTAGCTCGCTTTCAGACAGAACAGCATTTACACGAGCTATCGTACATAATGTTCAGCAAAAAATTATTGAGAACCCCAATTGGCGAGCCAAGAATCTAGCCGCCAGTATCGAAAAGTTTTATAAAGTTCTGCACAAGTCCTGGATTCAAAATAGTATTTAAATTGCCTTGTAACAACTATTGGCTTTTCTTCCCTTGAGTAATTATATTTCGGTTCAACTCTTGGATGACTTGCCTTAGTTCTTCTTGTAACTCACCATATTCTTTCCAATTGCCTGCTTTGATTGCAGAGTCTGCTTTTCGTAAAGTTTCATCAGCAAGATTTCCCAATTTGAGAATCTTTTGCATTCCAGAATCATCATTGCTGGAGCTAGTAGAATTTGAACTTGAATTAATGCCTGACTTACCACCACCAAAAATAGATCGTAGTCCTGATTCTAAAGTTGACTCCATTACAATTTCATTTTTATAAGAGAGGATGACTCGTTTCAATTCAGGCATCTGTCCTGTTTTGGCACGGAGATACAAGGGTTCTACATAAAGCAAAGAATCCTCAACGGGTATCACAAGTAAACTTCCCCGTATAACACGAGAACCTTGCTGGCTCCAAAGAGTAATCTGTTCTGATATGATTGGATTTTGATCAATCCTAGATTCTATCTGCATCGGTCCGAAGATCAGTTCTTGTTTAGGAAATTTATAAACAATGCTACGCCCATAATTTTCTTTATCACAACCTACAGACATCCATGCTACCATATTACTTTTGTTAACTGGAGTAAATGGCAAAATCAATTGAAACTCTTCTTTTTTTTCGCCAGGTAGCTTCATTATCATGTAATAAGGTTCGACTGATTTTTCTACTCCATCCAATTTCTCAATTGGAAATCTCCACATATCCTCTCTATTGTAGAAAACTCTTGGATCTTGCATATGATAGGACAGATACATTTTTGCTTGCACCTTAAAAAGATCTAGTGGATAGCGAAAATGGTCTTTGATAGAATCAGGAATTTCATCTGCTGATACGAAAAGTTTTGGAAATATCTTTCTGTAAGTTTGGATCATAGGCTCTTTTTCATCTATGACTGCAAATTTAATTTCACCGTTGTAAGCATCCATGATCACTTTTACAGGATTACGAATGTAGTTATTACCAAATCGATCGAAGGATTCTGAATAAGGAAAGTGAGAGTCCAAAACGTACGCATCTATGATCCAGTAGATTTTTCCATCAGCAACTACAGGATAAGGATCTGCATCAAATCGTAGAAAAGGTGCTATTTTTGTAACACGTTCCCTAATCGTTCTATAGTAATGAATTCGTGAATCATCATTGAAATAACTGGAAATTTGGATTCGAAAATTTTGAAAAGAAAAAGCATAGATCAATCTTTTTAGAAACGTATCTAGCTTAACTCCACCTTTGCCCTCATAAAAACTATCTTTATTCGTATCACCCAATGGATAATCGAACTCAGGACTCGTAGTATTTGTAAAAACATAATCTCTTGTTAGCTCACCATAGTAAATCTCAGGTCTTGTAATTTCGATTCCATTTACTTGATTAGGTGGAATGTCTTTAACAAAAAGAGTTGGCAGACCTTCTTCAGTCACCTGATTCACAGGAGAGGCTACCAAACCATAGCCATGAGTATACCTAAGCCTTTGGTTCACCCAAGTCTTTGCCCGTTCGGGAACTTGCTCGTATTCTAACTCCCGAACAGAAAGCATCATCTGTCTATAATCACCGTTAATTGTATAACGATCCACATCTACATCATTGAAACGATAATAAAGTCGAATCTCTTGCAATTGTCGGTAGGTAGAAAGCAAAGGCTCCCAATCCCAAAGTCGAATATTTCTTATTGTGGATTGGTTTGCATTGATTGTATTACTATCGAGTGAGGCAGTTCCTGAATATTCTCGGACGTCTATTTTATCTAAATCGTAAGCGAGTCTTGAGAACTTTATATTATTTACAATGTAATGTTCTTCTTTTGTATATTCATTCGGCTCCACAAAAAATTTCTGAACAAGCCCAGGAATAATTCCTTGGGAGAAAATACTTGCAATCAAAAATAAACCAGCAAGCCCAGCGAGTAACTTCCCACCTCTAAGGAAAAGAGAGTAGATCACTAAACTTCCTAAAACAAGCGTTAATATAGCCATAAACCAATAGCTGTACAATCGACTGTGCAGATCCGTGTAGCCTGCACCAAAGACTACACCCGAAGGCGACCAGAGCAAACCAAATCGATTTAAGTAGAACTCAAATGCGATAAGAAAAGTCAATGCGGCAAGTAATATTGAAATTTGAATTTTAATTGGGCCTGAAAATATTGTCTTGAAATTATCACTCAAGACACCCATTCCCATTCGAATCAAATAAAACGCAACTGATGTTAGTAGACATATTAATATGATAGCTTCCAACCATCCAAGGATGGAATTCCAGAAAGGGAGTGTGAAAAAGTAAAACCCAACATCTTGGTTGAAGATGGGATCCACTAAACCAAAATCTGTCTTCTTTGCATATTTTAGAATCAATTCCCAATTACTTTTTGCGAAGCTTCCCGCAATATAACCAATGACACTACTGGCTGCTAAAGTAATATAACGTAAGATTTTAGTGCTAAGGTGGAGCACTCGAGATTGTTGGTTGCTGTCTTGGTAACGAAAGAAAGGTAGCGGAAACTTTTTCGTCAATCGCATTGTGATTGCAAAATTAAAATAAAGTATGGCTGTAAAGAGTACGAAGACTCCTCCGAATAACACCAATTGGTACTGGATTCGTAGTAGAAATACCGAAAGAAGGCCTAAGGATTCAAACCAAAGATAGTCCGTCACCAGATCTAAAATTTGGAAAAAGAAAAATAGAAATACAAGTCCTAAAGCAATACTGATAATCTTAATTCGGTTCATAATTTAAAAATTGCCTGCTAATTAATTGCAAGTCAAGGGTTTAATCCGAAATTTAAAGATTTTTATCTCAATGTCTTATTTCATTTTTGTAGGATTCTATTTAGTAATTATTCCAAAAACTACCATTGCTTCCACTTATTCCAACTCAATCTAACGAAGAATAAATCCTAAATCAATTAAGCCACAGACACCTAAACACCATACAAGAATCTTCGAACCTATCGATTGAAAGCGATTTTCTTTATGATTGGCAAGTAGCAAATGCAATGCCAAATGAATTATAAAAAATCCATCTAAAGATAACCTTCCATAGAATTGGATATTCTCAGCAGTAGCTGAATCAAGTAGTAAATAGCTAAGATAAAATAAAGGCATATGAGCGATGATCCAAAACCAATACGCAGTTTCTTCTTCCCAATCTCCGATTATATAAAAAATCTTCCACTCTCGCCTATGAATCGCATCCAACTCATGAGTCCAAATCAATGATAATCCTAAGTAAAAAATTGAATTTTCCATACAAATCTCCTTAAGCCAATTAGAGAAAAGATGCGAATTTTGTATCGAAAATACTAGCTTCAGTCCAGTTGATTCAAATCAATTTTTAGCACGGAAGCGACTCATAGTTTCTTTGGTTATTCCTAAGAAGGAGGCGATCACATAATCAGGAAATTTTCCTATCCATTCTGGATGATTTGCAATCAGTTCATCATAACGTTGTTTAGGTGAATTTGAAAGAAAAGAAAGTATTCTTCTTTCCTGCTCAATATAATAGTCTTCAATGATCCTTCGTATTGTATTGGATAAGAAAATATCACTTTGCATCTTCACTTCTAAGTCAGGGTAGTAAATTTGAATCGCCTTCCCAGAAGAAAGATCTTCGATGGAATCAGAACTTGGATGAATGTTACGAAGGGAAGTCGCAGATTCGCAGAACTCACCTTCCTGAATCAATCGAAAAACAAATTCTCTCTGCTCGGTTTTAATCTTGTCAGACTTACTTTTTGAACTATCAAGAATACTATAATACTGCTTAAGAACTCCTTCCAAAATGAAGAAGACAAACTGAGAATTGTACCCAGGTGAAATTAGAATTTCTTTCTTCTGAAAAGATATTTCGTTGCCTAAAGAAGAAATAAATTTAATAGAATTATTGAACTCTGTCGACTTAAAATTTATTGGTTCTGTCAAACCACTCGCTCTTTTTTCAAGGCATCAATATCTTCTTTCGTATATCCAATCTTAGAGTATATCTCTTCATTGTGCTCACCATGTTCAGGAGGGTGCATTCTGTAATTTGTTGGAGTGCTCAGGAAATGAAAAGGAGATCCAAACTGTAAGATAGATCCATATTTATCATGGTCGATTTCTAAAATCATCTCCCTCGATTTCAAATGCTCGCAGGCAACAACTTCTTCCAAATTACGAATCAAAGTTAAACAAGAATCTGTATTTTCAAAAATTGGTTGCAGGTCACCAACAGTTTTGGAAGCAAAATATTTTTGCAAATGATCTTGGATTGCTGGAAAATTTTCAGGAGAATAAGAAAATTCTTCGAGCAATTTTTCCTGACCCGATTGTCGCAGAAAAGTTTTGAAGAACATATCTTCCAAAGCACCCAAGGCAACATGGCGGCCTTCTTTTGTTTTATAAATATTATAATTCGGAAGTCCACCTGATAGAATTCCATTCCCAGGTTCAGGAACTTTTTTCTCTGAAGAATAGATACCACCATACAAGGAAAGAAATTGCAGGGAACCTTCCATCATGGAAATGTCAATTCGTTGACCAAGCCCTGTCTTCTCACGAGAATACAAGGCGGCAAGAATCGCCGAAAGAGCAGTCAATGTTCCACCACCCACATCGGCTAATTGATAGCCACCTAATGTAGGATTTACGCCCGATTGGTGGAGTAGGCCAGCTAAGGCTAGATAGTTGGAATCGTGGCCAGCAAAATCCACATATTTCCCGCCAATACCATACCCAGAAATTCCACAGTAGATCAGCTTAGGAAATCTTTCCTTGAGCACATCATAGCCAATGCCCATCTTATCCATCCCATCGGGACGAAAACCTTCCAACAAAATATCCGCATCTTCCAACAAACGAAATAGAATTTCCTTCGCCTTATCTCTCTTAAAGTTTAGAGTAATCGCCTTCTTGTTTCGATTCAGCATCATAAACAAGCCTGGCATCCCTGAAGCAGATTTATACATCACCCTCGCAGCATCCGCCGCTCTAGGATTTTCAATCTTAATAACATCGGCACCCATGTCGGCAAGATGCATGGAGCAAAGAGGTCCAGGTAGAAGAAGACTAAGGTCAATCACTTTTACACCCTTCAAAGGCCCGGTAGGTTTACTTCCCATTTCAATTTTCATAGGATTCCACCTTCCCTACTTTGTAGGATTCATTCAAATAAAATTATGTTGAAGATTAGAGAAAAAGGATGACTTGGGCACCATTTCCAGCTCTCCCTCGACGAGGGCGCTCGCTCGATCTGGGGTGCAGGGAAAGTTCACCTTACCTTCTTTCGTCGGGAGTTGGACATCCTTGTCCACCTGGTATAATAATACCTGAATATTCTAATTCTGAGTTTTTGAGATTATCGATAGATTTTGGATTTTGAAAAGAAGAATTAGTATCCGTAAATTCTATTGCTTCAAGACGGACATTTTCATTTTCCCAATACTTTGTTTTAATACTTTCTGGATCGATAGTTGCTTTCTTGCCATCTAAGGTTGCAAAATCGAATTCATATCCTTTCTCTTTTAACATCTTATAAGGAATATAAAATTCATTTAAAAATACACCTGTAGGATACTCTCTATCTTCATCCAGTATTAAAGTATCAGCTGAACTCATAAAGATGAGAACTTTTTTGGGACTAGCTTCTAAATTTACAACAGATATCAAAAGTATTGCAGATGCAATTACCGAATTGAACTTGGACTGAAATTTAACATAATTTTTACTTTTTTTCATAATTCCTCACTACCTATTAGTGAGAATTAGCTAGAGAAAGTTTTTAACCTAGGTTAAAAAGTCTAGAATGAATTCGACTTAAAGCAACATTTGTGATTCCTAAATAAGAAGCAATATGATTTTGATTCAGTCGTTTCGCATTCTCCCCGTAATAGTTTAGGAATTTTTTATAACGATCTTCTGCAGAGAGACTCAAAAAATCAAATTCTCGTTCTTCCTTAACCAAATATAACCGGGAGACAAAAGGTAGAAGTACATCCAATTGCACAGAGAAGGAGGAAGAGTGTTTTTCTAATTCGAAATAATTTATTGCGTAAACTTCACTGTTTTCTAAGGCTTTAATAGAATAGAGATTGGTTTCTTTGGTTAAAATACAACGAAGGGATCCCAACCAATCTTCTTCAAAGCTAAATCCTTTCGTCCATTCCTTTCCCTTGTAAGTATAAAGCAATTGAAAGCATCCACTCTTAATTAAAGCAATTTCTTCACTGAATTGACCTTGTTTTAGAAACAATTTTCCTTTAGGAATTTTTCGAAGTTTAGAAATGGAAAGATATTTAGATATAAATTGATTCATTAAATTGTTTCTCTTCTATTACCTATCTACTTTAGTTTGCAGCCTTACAATTTTCTCTACAAGACTTCGATAGATTTCAATCATTTCCAAGCGATTCATTTGAAAACGATAAAGCTCTAGAAGAAGTAGGCTTTCTCTTTCCTTATCCCATCGGAAGTATAAATTTTTATTTTCAAAATCGGATACATCATAGAGAAATCTTGAGCGAAAAGAATTTTCTTGTATGGCTTTTATCGCCTTAGGTTTCAATGTTGATAAATAAATTTCATCTTTTTTCCAATTCCAAGAATAATCTTTAATATCTTGAAATAATATATTTCTATGAAAGGTAGTATTTCCTGATACCATTTTCTTATACTCTAGTCCCTTATCTGTAATCTTGATATAATGCGATCCTGGAGTCTCATATTTTGAATAGACTAAAAGAAACAGAATTCCCATTAGAAAAAACATCAAACCAATGCCTATCATTTGTTTGTTGATTTTTTCATTATCTTTATCAATATCTACTAGCAATGATTCTAGTCCAATTAAAAGCAAAAGAAAAATTGAGATTGCCATTAAGACTAAAGTGAAATTAGAAGAAGTATCACTTTGCCAAGACTTTTCGAAAGTTTCTTTTAATGAGTTTTCATATGATGCAGATTGTACATTTTGATTTGATATTTGATTCAAATAATTGGGTCTAAAATAAATCCCTTCTTCTTCTATGATCTCAGGTTGAATTTCAAAAGGTAAATACTTTCCCATTTTTTGATCAAATTCTTTTTTTGCTTCAAGACCATAAGGGTTAATTTCCTTTCCACTTCTAAATATTGGAATTTCCATAAGACTGCGATCTACAAGATAGAATTCAAAGGTATATAATTTTTTAGTTTCTTGTGTATCGCTTTCAGGTTCAGAAAAATCTCTTTCTCTTCTCATCGCAATTCCAATTATTTCTGAACTAGGTAACTCTATAGATCGACCCTCATGCAGAAATTTAAGATTTCTACTTTGAGTCAATAATTCCATACGAAAGGGATCGGACTTCCGATCATGAGAAATTTTATCCTTACACTCATTGACACAACCAGCAAAGCTAATTGAAATAATTAGAATATACAATTGAATACGACCCTTCATCCAAAATTGTGATTTTTCACTTTTACTCAAATCTTTTCTATCTTTTGAAAATTGCCAAAATACAATTTGTTTGGATTCAAAGATAGTCCATAATAATCCAATTATAGGTAGAGAAATTATAAAATAAATAACAATCAATAGAACTAGGCTTTGTTCTTTGTTAGGATCGAATTCTAACCAAATCAAATTGTCAGTGAGAGATTGAAATTCAGAAAAAGACATTATGGATTCTCCTTTTATCCTTCCTCTTCTCTTGTAAGGGAAAAGAAAATGGAAGCAAGCATTTTAAACAAGATTTATTTTTTACTTGGAATTTAAAACGAAGAATATGATTTTATGAAAATGGTAGATTCGATTTATTTCATAGATTTTTCTGAAATTAATTATAATATAAATTATCTGAAATATCTTTCTAATGTTAGTATAATATTAAATAAAGACTCTCAAGCTATTCAAATCCAATCACAAACATCTGGGAATAATACGAATCTGAAGCCTAATGATTTTAATACTAAAGATAAGTTAATAAAAACTGAAGATTGGATTTATACAATAAGAAATCAGGCTGATACATTCTTGATGGAATCTGGAGTGTATGAATGGATTGAAGATTTCTTCTTCGTTAATACACTTTACCAACATATGAAAGGTGGCTCCTATCGCGATATGTATTGTTTTTCAAAATTTGGATATCAATGGCTTTGTGTTACTAATGGGCTTGGAAAAGTCTTTCATATATCTTTGAATAGAAAAAGCTATCTAGGAGTATTCAATTGGATTTCTTCTCGTAAAAAAAAAGAGGCCTTTGAATTTGATAATACAATCCTTGCATCCGAAGAAATTGTTTTGATGGAAATCTCATCAAATGAGAGAATCATACATCTTCCTATTCCCATTCCACTTACAAATTTCCACTCCCAAAATCAATCCGAGTTTTTAAAAAATAATTCAGAATCATTTGTTGTAAAAATCCTAGAAGAAAATAAAAAATTCTTTCTAAGTTTGGAGAATTCTTCACCAAACAATAGTCAATCTAAAGAATTCGAATTTAAAATTCCGCTTGGTGAATGGATTTTGGAACAGATGAAATAAAATTTTCCCTTGGCACAATCTGATAGTTGATTGGCGCGAATTGGTTTGTTAAGATTTTCAATACATGGTATTCTCTTTTTCATACAAAATCTAAGAGGGAATAAACATGAAATACAAAATTTTTGTAACAGGAGCAAGCGGAGCATTTGGAAAACTAACTTGTATCAAATTGGCAAAAAATGGCCACCAGGTGGTTGGGACTATGCGCTCCACTCAAGGTAAAAATTCAGGTGTAGCTGATTTACTTAAATCCAATGGAGTTCAATTGGTAGAAATGGATGTTACGAACGAACAAAGTGTAAATTCTTCTATTAAGTCTTCTCTTGAACTAATGGGAGGTATTGATATTGTTTTTAATAATGCTGGCATTGGTGCAAATGGAATTTTAGAAGCATTTACACCAGAGGACCTACATAGATTGTTTGATGTAAATGTGTTTGGGGTACAACGCCTATTGAGAGCTGTATTGCCACATTTGAGAAAACAAAAAAAAGGAACAATCATTCATACTTCCAGTTGTATAGGAAGAATCACTACTCCCTTTCTTGCTGCTTATTCAGCATCAAAATATGCATTAGAGTCCTTAGCCGAAGGATATCGTGCGGAGCTTTCGGGATTTGGAATAGAGTCCTGTATTGTGGAGCCAGGCGGTATGCCAACAGAATTTATGGGAGCAATGATAAAGCCGAGTGATTCAGAAAGATTGAAGCAATTTGGAGAGATGGCTAGCTTACCTGATTCAGCACTAAATGGTTATGTACAATATATCGAAACTATAGCCGATCAAAGACCAGAAAAGGTAGCTGAAGCAGTAGCTACATTGGTAGATATTCCATTTGGTGAAAAACCATTCCGAACAGTAGTCGATTTCTCAGGCTTGAAAGAACCGATAGAGAATTACAATCAATCACTCATTCAGTTAACAAAGACTATTTATTCAGCTAATGGTGTAGCGAATTTACTCACACTTAATAAAGATTAAATGATGGTGAATATAACAATCTCACAATTTTAAATTAAAATGAAATCTAAATTTACATACGAATGTAGAGTATGATTTTCTTAAAAATGAAAAATAAAAGACGATCAATAGAAAAATATTGATCGTCTTATCTTTTTAATAGAAAAAATTGAGTGTAGAAGAATACTTATGGATATGAATAATCATTCAAGATACAATCTTGATAAAGGCTGGAGATTTCTTTTCAAAGAAATGAATATCTCTTCTGAAGAAGTATTGCGTCACGCTCAACTTCCTAGTGATCTTTTAATACAGAAATCACCGACAGTAACTGCTGAACAATACTTTGATTTTTGGGAAGGAATAACAAAAGTAAGTGAAAATGATCCTACATTTATCATTCGATTGGTTCAAGCAATCAATTCTGAAACATTAAGCCCAGCTCTGTTCGCATGTTTGAGTAGCCAAAATCTAAATATGGCATTCCATCGTATTTCATATTATAAACCAATAGAAGGCCCCATAAGATTAGAAATTTCAGAAACAACAAAATCAACATCTGTAATCTTTCATAGTGTTAATGAAGGTAAACTATTTCCACCTGCTCTTGCTTGTTTTGAATTAGCTTTTTGGGTGAGGCTTGCGCGATTAGCAACTCGAGAAGAAATTGTTCCTATGAAAGTTGAAAGCAATGTTAAATTTAAAAATCAAATTGAGAATGAATTATTTTTTAAAACAAAAATAGTTCAAGACAAGTTACTCAGGTTAACTTTTTCTGCAGCTGATTCCAAAAAACCTTTTGTCACAACAAATGAGGCGATGTGGTCAATTATCGAGCCTGCATTGAATAAACGAATGAAGGATTTAGATCAAAAAGCAACTTTTGCAGAGCGAGTTCGTTCTTGTCTAGTCGAAATGCTACCTAGCGGTCGTTATTCGGTTGAGTCAATCGCTAATAAACTTGGTTTAAGTACTAGAACTCTCCAACGAAGATTGCGGGAAGAAAATCTTATTTTTCAAAATATTCTAGATCATGTACGTGAATCCATTTCCAAAAACTACATTCGTAAAAGCAACTACTCGAATGCTGAAATTGGCTTTTTGATTGGTTATGAAGAAACAAATTCTTTCTTTAGAGCTTTTAAATCTTGGACTGGACAAACTCCAGAAGAATACAGAGAATCTATTACTTCTGATTAAGGATTTTTGAGAACGAATCGCTCGTGATTGTTTGCATCAGTTAGGGCTTTCAAATGTGGAAAGTAAAATCAAAAGTAGTGATGAAGAATAAATAGACTGACTCCTGGCTTACTTATTTTAGAGCATTACATAGTTTTCCCGATCTCTTTGATACACCCCTTGCCCAAAAAAGCCCTATCCAATGGCTTGACATCTTTCTGTTTCATCTAGAATTATATTTCATATTTTGCATTTTTTTTTGCAAAATATAGTTGTCTTTTAGTAATCCAGCTTCCTATAACGGAGACTGTGTCTCTGAATACTTGGAATCTAATCTTGATTTGGGGGCTTGGTCTTGGAAAACTATGAGCAATCTCCTATGTAATCAAAAAAGTATTCCCAATATTAAGGGATTTTATAATATACAAAAACATAGTATAAAAGTAGAAAAAAAAGCATCAAAAATTATTATTTCGAATGCTTTGCATTATTGTATTCTTTTCTTTATATTGCTACCAGCTATTACTTGTAATATTCCAGCTTTAGATAGAACTAGACTGGATTTGTCAAGATTACTTTTTCTTAGATCAAACTCATTAAATTCGGCTTCTGAAGATAATACTCCAACGGCAACTGCTTCAGATTGTTCAGGATCGCTACTAAGCTGGAGCCCTCGAATGGCAGCGGAAGCAAATGCATGGAGATCTGTTACCTACGGGAATGGATTATTCGTTGCAGTTTCTCTTGTTGGAACGAATCGGATCATGACATCACCAGATGGAATTACATGGACTCCGCGTTCTGCGCCTCAGCCTAACTCGTGGGTCTCGGTCACTTTTGGAAATGGTTTATTCGTTGCAGTATCCTTTGATGGAGTAAATCGTGTGATGACTTCGCCAGATGGAATTACCTGGACACCGAGGTCTGCTTCTGAACCAAATGAATGGATATCCGTAGCATATGGGAATGGGCTATATGTTGCAGTAACATACACAGGAACGAATCGAGTCATGACATCACCTGATGGTACAGTGTGGACGTCTCGTGTTGTTCCCGAACCTACCAATTTTTGGATATCGGTAACATATGGGAACGGACTTTTTGTTGCTGTTTCTTCAACGGGAACCAATCGAGTTATGACTTCCAGTGATGGTTTTACATGGACTGTCAGGGCAGCTTCCGAACAAATTGGATGGTATTCTGTCACTTACGGAAACGGACTTTTTGTAGCTGTTTAGGAAGATGGCGGTGTTATGACTTCACCAAATGGAACAACTTGGAATTCTAGACTTGCGGCTGAACCCAATATTTGGAGATCCGTGACCTATGCAAATGGAATCTTTGTAGCTGTTTCAGAAGATGGAGTCAATCGAGTTATGACATCCAAATGCGAATAATTTATGTTTAGTTTTCGTATTTCCTGAATTAAAATATTAGAATTTTCGATTGGAGAGATCTGTCCGATAAGGCAAGCCCTAAGCTTAATTGTTCTCTTTAAACCGAACTCAATCTAGTAGATTTAAAGTGATAATGAGAGCTTGTTTGTCAATTAGTTAAATTTGAAAGGCCAGGTGCTTAAGCCCTGGGCTTCCTTAATAATGAATCTATCTCCTTTAAAAAGTCTCGGCCAATCAACAAATTTTCCAAGTTGGAATGTATCCAATCATTGCCAAAATCTACAGATAGGATAATTTCAAGAAGAAAAATCCTATTATACCCATAGACTCGAATTTTTCATTTTTTTGATTAGAACGAGGCATAAAAAAAGCCCATTCAATCGAGCAGGCTTTTCTTGATTCATCTTAAAACTTATGAATACTAGATGCTAGAATTCGGAAGTATTCTTGTCATAATATCTCCAAAAGAAAAATATAATTGTCTTTAAGCCAACCAGCTTCCTATAGTGACGATTGTGTCTCTGATTACTGGGAATCTACACTAGATTTGGGGGCTTGGTCTTGGAAAACCATGAGCAATTTCCTATGCTAAAGATCATTATCTTGTTTCAAAGCTGTATCTACTGAATATAACCCTGTTTCTTGAGAATTCCGATGGCATCTGCTCCTAAGTCTGATTCTATGCCAGGTGAAATGATTCCATTTCCGGATCTCCATATTTGGATTCGAAATTGATTGGGTTGGTTGGGAGATCCATTTTTTGCATCGAATAAGGCACTACAATTTTCACCAAAACATCCTTTAGGATTTAAATCTAAGGCACCAACTCCCCAGTCGGATGGATTTGCAATTTTCTCATCTACCCATATTTGGAAATTAGGAAAAGATATATCAGGATATACTTGAAAATGAAATTCCTTGACTTCTCCTGGCTTTACGATAATGGAAAATTCATTTTTAGAGACTAAGGGCTCAGAGCTCATCTTATGTACAGAACGTACTTCACCAGAAGAGATTCGAATTTGTATTTGGATTTTTTTGGTAGAGGCTATTGGAGATTCTGTTTGAATATTTAAATTTTTATTATTTTCTATATTTGGATTTGAAATTCGAATCGTATAATGAGAATTAGGTTTAGAATAAGATTCTAATTTATCTTTCAATTCCTTGTAGATCGGGTTAGGTGCTAAGGATGTCTTATCAATCCAAATTGGATTTTCCTCTAATGGATCATCCTTTAAGTTAAAAAGATAGTCCTTCTCTGTGCCTACATAACCTCTCCAAAATCCGAGCCGATGAAAAAGGAAGGACTTTCTCATGAGCTTCCAATCTTTAATCTGAACAGCCTGGGTAGCACGGGTCTCACCATAGTATTCTCGATCTGTTGTTTCTGTTTGATCTAAAATTCTGTTTAAAGAAATTCCATCCACCTCAGGTGGATGGGAATGAGAAGATTTCTCAGCTAATACCGTTTCTAGAATCGTTGGAAAGATATCAATAGATCTTGTGAGGGCAGATATCTTGGAACCAGACTTTAGATTATAGCCTACGTTAGATGGATACTTGATCAACAAAGGAACATGAATATCTTCTTGGTAAAGACTCTGACCATGACCGAACAAAGTGTTCGTTCCTGTAAAGAGGGAGATAGCGTGGTTTTCATTCATCACTTCGCCATGATCGGATGTGATGATAATCATGGACTCTTCCCAGATTCCCAATCGTTTCATTTCTTGGAAAATCTCACCTAATTGCTCATCCACAAAAGCAACCTCACCAAGATAATCCAGTATTCTAGGATCTTTGGATTGAAATTCTTCGGGATTTAGATCGATTATACGTTTGGTATACTTTTCATCAGGAGTGTAGGGCTTATGCGGATCGTTGAAATTTAAAAATAAAAATTCTTTTGAAGAAGTTTTTTGAATCTTTCGCAAATACCGCAAAGCCGACTCTTTAATTAAAATTGTATCGTTTGGTGATCTGGAAAATTCCTCTATCGATTGGAATCCATAATCGACTCCGATTCCAAATCGATCTGTTACAAAAGGATTGTTACCAATCATGGTGGAATGAAATCCTTCTTTGCTTAGATTTTGCGGAAGCGGAATCAGGACTGAATTATAGAAAGCCTCCGCTTCCTTTACAGGTAAAGGATAATCCCAAAAATTCAACGTAGATTTTGAAGCGAACTGACCCGTAAAGAAAATAGTTGTAGATGGTCTAGTCCAAGCAGAATTCACCAAATGCTTACTAAACGAGATGAATTCTTTCTGAAAACGATCCAAATAAGGAGTGACACCCTTTTTCCCTATGGCATCAAAACGCAAAGAATCTATT
>Ga0100402_1000239_pt1 | contig 66739 bp, 62 predicted proteins | sample CryGeyme20150102_FD_80419 | JGI IMG/M metagenome (GOLD analysis project Ga0100402, IMG submission 80419) | Groundwater microbial communities from Crystal Geyser aquifers in Utah, USA - Crystal Geyser metaG 2015-0102 | ecosystem: Environmental > Aquatic > Deep subsurface > Groundwater | place... | reverse complement strand
TTTCATTATATCGCAATTCAGCGATTATTTCCCTTTCTTCTAATTTAATTCTTGAATAATGAACCATTTATCAACACCTTCTTTATTAGATATTAAGTGTTGCGTTAAAACTTTGAATCTACCGATACAAAAAAGTACTATTTTAATAAATGAACATATAGATAAAAGGGTTGAGAATTTTTATTTCTATAAGCCGTATGAGAAGATTGGTGGAGATTTTCTTACAAACAAAAAAGAAGCAAGCAATCGAATAGACTATATTTTTGGTGATGTTTCTGGTCATGGAATTGCATCGGCTATGATATCGGGGATGAGTGTTCTGTCCTTTCTTAATTTAAGTACATTTCATTTGAATACTAATGAAATTTTGCAAAGAATGAATGATAATTTAGAGACATTTAAATTTGACCACAATATAAGTATGGTTAGTTTTTCCATTGATTTTGATGTTGATAAACTTAAATATAGTTATGCGGGTCATCATGAAGGTTATATTCTAAGAGATCAGGAACTTATTCATTTGGAAGGTAGAGGAACGCTACTACTAAGCCCTTTACCGAAATATTTTTATAGCTATGAACAAGACCTTCAATCTGGTGATTGGATTATGTTTTTTTCAGATGGTTTATTCGAAGTATTTTCAGATCAAAATATTTTATTGAATTTTGATACTTTATTGTGTTATATTAAATCAATTCTACCAATAAAGGAACCAAATAAATTTATAAGTAATTTAGTTGACTTTATTTTTCAATACTCTTCGAATAAACATGAAGACGACATTACCATACTTTTGGTGAACTATAAAAAATAATCTTCAAAGGTTCTTAAATATGAAAATGAATCAATCTTTAGGTCCCATACAACTTTGGGCAATTTCTGTCGGTCTTGTAATTTCGGGTGATTATTTTGGTTGGAATTTTGGATGGCAATATGCTAATTTTACTGAATTTTCTATTGCAGTAGGAATTGTAGCAATATTTTATTCTTTATTTAGCTTCAGTTTTACCGAACTTTCTGCATCATTACCGCATTCTGGTGGTCCTTCTGCATATGCTCATTTTGCATTTGGAGCTTGGGGTGGTTTTTTGGTAGGATTTTTTACCTTAGTTGAGTTTGTATTAGCTCCTCCAGCCATCGCAAGCGCCTTAGGTGGTTATTTTCATTACCTTTTCCCTGTAGTCCCATCTATGATTGCCTCAATATCATTTTTTATACTTTTACTTATTATCAATTTACTGGGAGTAAAACAAACTGCAAAATTTGAACTCTTTGTAACTGTTATTGCAGTAACAGGTCTTGTTCTTTATACTGTTAGTCTAATTCCTACCTTTGATGTTTCGAAGCTAAACTTTCAACAGGAATGGAATTTTCTTCCTATATTAAATGCTTTGCCTTATGCTATTTGGTTTTTCTTAGCCGTAGAAGGTGTAGCTATGTCTGCTGAAGAAGTAAAAAATCCGTCGAGAGATATTCCGAGAGGTTATGGTGCTGGAATAAGTACTTTGATATTTTTTGCATTTACCATTATGTTTATCACAGCAGGTAATATAGATACTAAAACAGCCTCCAAATTAGATTATCCCCTTTCCTATGTTATGGGAAACATTTTTGGTGAATCAAATAGTTTGGTTCAAATATTTACCTTTATTGGATTGTTTGGTTTAATAGCATCTTTGATGGGAATAATTTTAGGATTTTCTAGGCAAATTTTTTCTTTGGCAAGGGAGGGGTATCTTCCAAAATTTCTTGCTATAATTAATTCCAAGTCTTTTGTCCCATCAAATGCTGTAATCTTCGGTGGTTTAATCGGAATCGTAGCATTACTCTTAGGTGATACGGATCAACTGATTACGATTGCAGCTATGGGAGCCTGTGGAATGTATATGATTAGTATGCTTTCTTTTTTCCAATTGAGAATTCAAAAGCCAGAAATGAATCGTCCCTTTCGAATGATGGGCTATCCAATTCTTCCTGGAATATCCTTAATTCTTTCCATTTTGTTTTTCTTTGCTATGATATTTCTTTACAAGAAATTATTTCTTATTCTAGGAGTTTGTTTGATTGCCTGGGCTCTTTTATTTGGAGTAAGAACTAGAAAAAAGATTGGAAGAATTCCTAAAAATGAATTATCTCCAGATAATATGGAATCAGCTCTTTCCAGAGCTGATACTGATTTTTAGATATAGAAATAAAGGAAATAAATTATTAAATTAATTTCTTACTATACATGCCCAATTGCAAAAACAATCATTAAAGTTCCATAAGCATCTGGATTCTTAACTAGATTGAAAAATTCAGTTCTTGCTTTGTTAATAACTTCATCACTTGCACCTGAGCGTTTTAAATGATCAAATTTAAATCCATAGGCTGCAAAAATAAATGCCTCCATTCCTACTTTAATGGAACTTACTGGAAGATATTTTATGGATACTTTACTAAAGCCTGCATTCTTCATCATGGCATAAAGTTTTCTTCCTATTTGACGATCGCCACCTAACTCTTTTTGAATCTTCTCTGAGGTATTCTGGACTAGATCATAGGAGTCTGGTTTTGGTTCTAGGAAAAGCAATCCATCATCAATATCTTCAATAATCACCAAACCATTTGGCTTAATCACTCTTTTTAATTCTTGAACTCCTTTCATCGGAGTTTCTAAATGCTGGAAGACAAAACGAGAATAAACTAAATCATAACTAGAATCTTCTAAGGGCAGTTCGTATACAGAACCCTGGGTAAATTTCATTGCTGAAACTGAAGAGTTTTCTCTTGTTGCTATATTAATTAGATTAGTATCTAGTTCAATTCCATGAATTACTTTAGGCTTATAAGCATTGTAAACTTCATTTGCAAAAAATGCAGGACCACAACCAACATCTAAAATTTCTGAGCCTTTCGTTATTCCAAAGCTATCAAACATTTTTTTCTCAAGATTGAATCCAGCCTTAGCTTGGAATCGCAATCTATCTAGCTCACCACTTGAATCTGCAAATTCATCTACTACATATGATCCCTTTGTCTTCTCTTCACTCATTTCATTCTCTCCTAAGTTATGGTTGATTTCTTTTGTATAATCAAATAATACAGTATCTAAAATTGCTCTTGCTTCCATAAGAGCTTCATGCTTTTCATTAAATCGATTTACTAAAATAGAAAATAAATTCGTAAGTAATTTAAGTGCAAGTGATGGGAAATTTGATTCTAATTTAATAAATTCTTTTTGATTCAACAAAAGGATTTTAGATTTTTCCCTAACAATAATTTTTGCCGTCCTTTTAATTTTAGAAACAAATCCTAACTCGCCGAAAATCTCCCCTTGGTTTAAGATCGCAAGAACAATCTGTCCTTTTGAACTTGGAATAACTACTTCGACTGATCCTTCTAAGATGCAGTACATTCCTTCGCTTTCATCATTTTTTTCGAAAATAATATCCGAGGCTTCATAATCGAGTAGATCTAGTTGAGATAGAATCTTTGTTGCTTCCTCTGGCGAAAATCCTGACATAAAAGTCAGAACCTTTCTAGGATCAATATTAATCTGTTCTGTAAAAGTATTCCAGAGTACGTCATGACTCATGGAGAAAAGAGGTTTTACACTATAGTATTTTGGAAATTGCTTCTGGAAGAATAATGATGTAGTTTTTTTATTTTCGTATTTTCTCGCAATCCTTTGGAAAGGAGATCTAACTTCTTTTAAATATTCAACATCATCTAATATAAGTACTAATGGTATTGCATTTCCAAATTCAGGATGATTGATATTTTCCTTATAAAATCTATACCCCAATTGTTGGTAAAGGCGAACTAAATGGGGTCTTGTGTCAATAATATTGAATTGAAGTCCCCATTCTCTATGAATCTCATAGGCGCTCATACAAAGTAAACTTGCAGCCATAGAGTTTCTATATTTATCTAAAACTAACAATTTAGTTGTCATCGAAATTGAATTTGGAAAATAGGGTGCAAATTTATCTAATTCATAGAGTTCCTCATATTCTAGAGGACCGTCCATTTTTCGATTCATTCTAAGTGTTCCAACCACTTGATCATCGTCTTTTACATAAAGTAGGTGAGCAGTATCATCCCAGGGTTCTTGAATGGTCTTTAATTCATGATTAGCGAAAGCTTGGCTTCGTTTTAACTCATCAATATAGATATGATAGCGCAGTGCAAAAATTTTTTGCTTTTCTTCATCTGTTTTGGCGAGTGCAACGGTAAGTGACATAGGAAAATAATTATTTATCTTTGATTCTAACTTAGTATACTAATCGACGAGTAAAGTTGTAAAAAAAAGCGATTCTTCTACTTTTGACTAGATTTTATATTTTCTTTTTATATTTTTGTCAAAGGTAAGAAATTATGGATCATACAACAAATACACATGCTGAAGGTGAAAAGGCTTTTCGATTTCAACTGACTGATTATTGGAAGAAAAGAATTCACGAAATTCAGATCGAAGGTGAAATCAAAGCAGAATATTTTGCTTCCCAATTCCGTTTTTTCTTTATAGGTTTTTTAGTTATTTTTTCAATCCTTTCCCGATTAGGTGGAAGACCTGTTGTAGAGTTGTATGGTCAATTGGGTGCCATTTCCATCTTATTTGTATTCAATGTATTTGTTTTCATTCTGCTTCGAAAGACTAAGAACTCAGGTGTTTATTACAGCCAAATAAAATTTTTAGCTAGTTTCATTGAAATTTCTGTATTAACAATTCTTCTATGGTATTTTGCTGTTTCATCCAAAAATCCAACCCATGTTTACACGGGAGCAATGTCTTTTATTTATTTCATTTTGATTGCTCTTGCTTCTATCAGAAATCGTAAATCAGTTATATACTTTGCAGGAACTCTTGCTATTCTCCAATATGGAGGATTGATGTTTTATCTGTATGCAGATATAAAGCCCATGATTGCTAATTTGATGCAACTGACAGCACAGATTTCGCCACAAATGGCTGAAGCAAATGAGAAATTTAAAATTGTATCCATTGAACCTATGAGTTTTATACTTAAATCCTTTTATATGGGTCTAACAGCTTTTCTTGTGATTTATTCTATCAAGAATGCTAATGATACATCACAGAGACAGGCGAATTTAATTTTTGATACTGAAAAGAAGGCCATACTAGAAGAGAATATGCGTTTAGGTATGGAACTGGACGTCGCAAGACAGTTGCAAGCTATGGTTCTTCCTAGCTCGCAAGAAATTTCCAGCTGTAAAGATTTGCAAGTTGCTGCCATGATGGAAGCCGCCAATGAGGTTGGGGGAGATTACTATGACGTTTATCCTATGCCCAATGGCTCCACTTATTTTGCAATGGGTGATGTAACAGGGCATGGTCTTCAATCAGGTGTTGTTATGATGATGACACAATGTTCTTTTCGATCCTCACTAGAAAGAGGTGGTCAGACCCTACCTGAAATGCTGATGAATATCAATTCTGTTCTTTTTGGAAATATCCAAGGTCGGATGAAGGATACAAGAAATCTCACCTTATCTTTGTTCCACTATGAGAATGGAAAGATATTTCTAACAGGTCAACATGAAGACTTTCTTATTATGAAATCAGGTGAGAAGGAAGCTAAGGTAATAGATACTATAGATTTAGGAATTTATGTAGGACTTACTGATAATATCGAAGGTATGGTAGCGGAAAGAGAAATTGATTTTGCAATTGGAGATACATTTCTAGGTTATACCGATGGGGTCACCGAGGCAGAGAATCATGAAAAGCACTACTACGGTCACCATCGTCTTAAAGCAAAATTCGAAGAACTCGCTCATTTACCAGCTACTGAAATTGTAGCCGGTATATATTCGGATTTGAAAACTTTTATTGGAGCTACAGAAATCTATGATGATATTAGCTTAATGGTAGTTAAGAGAGTCGCTTGATCTAATCTAAACTTTCTAGCTATTTACTAAGTTCAGATCAATTAAATTACAATCTTCTTGGAATATTTCTTGAACTATTGATTTTAAATTCTGATCTTTGGATAGTATCACTAGTTGCCATCCATTGTTATTTACATAGTCTTGGATCACCTGTAATGTCTTTCTTTCTCTTTCTTCATCTAGAGAAAGAAAGGGTTCATCCATTAAGAAAAGTTTCAGATCAGGATCTCTTTTATTGCAGAGAGAAAGCTTTGCTGCTATATAAAATGCATCCTTAGTTCCCAAAGAAAGGTGATCAATTACTCTTTCCGAGTTTCCTTTATCGATCATGTGGATTTTGTCATCTTTAAGTTCATGGATGATTACTTTTCGATTCTCTGAGAAAATGCTATTGCTAGAGTTAGAAATTTCTTCTGCAAGAGTTCGAAGAGTGTCACTTGCTTCATCAGCGAGCTCTTTAAAAATTTCACAGGCCAATTTGGTTGCTTCTAAATTTATTTCCAATTCTTCTTTCAAATTTTTCTTTGCGATTAATTCCGTTTGAGAATTCAGAATTGATTCAGAAAGCGGTTTTAGTTTAGCGTCTAATTGGGCTTTTAAATTTTCAGTGCTTGAATATAGGTTTTGATCGTTTTTCTTTAGAGTATCTAATTCTTTTTCAATTTGGTTTCTTTGGAATTTTAGGTTTTGAAATTCAGCATCATTTAACTTCGGTTCTTGTATTCCTCTTTCAGTAGCTGATTCGATCTCTCTACTCGTATTGGACAAAAAGTCTTCAAAGTCCTTTGTATTTAGTTTATATCTATCTCTCAGACTAGATTCAATGGAGTTTTTATTTTCTTTTGTTATGAGATAATTAGTTCTTTTTATATTATATTCTTCAGGCTTAGAGATGCCATATTCTTTAAGAAAGGATTCTAATTTTTTACTTAGTTGCTCCAAATTTTGTTTGAGAGCGATAGCTTCTTTTTGTAAATTAATTTTTTGAGATTCATTCTTTTGAATCAGATCATTTTGTTCATTGATTTTATTTTTTAAATGTAATCTTTGGTTAAGATACAATATCAATGATTCTCGAATTTCATCTAGACTTGTATCATTTTCGAAATCCGTTCTTTGAGTTGTATTCTTCCATTCTCTTTGGCAATCACGAACTATTTGCACAGCAATGTTTGAATCTTGGAGAGTTTCCTTGCTTCTTGCAAAAAGTAAGAAAACTAATCCTAGAGCTAAGCAACCCAAACCAATCATGAATAGAGTAGACTTCTCTTGGAAATCAGTGAAGATTAATGCTGTTCCAACTATCATACTAATTATAGCAATCACAACATAGCTTAGATTCCATTTTACCTGAGTTATCATTTTAGGAGATCTTAGCGCCTGTAAAATTCTATCTTGAATAATCCGAGCTAATTTTTCAAAAGAATCCTCTTTCTCATAATTTGATTTTGTAGATTCCAGATTCTTTTTTGAATTTAGATTTTCCAAATCCATAGTGTTGATTGCTTTTTCTTTATTTTCAATCTGAAGATTGGATTCTTGAATAGACTTCATTAATGAAGATAAATCTTTGCTTCGATCTATCTCAAATTGTTTCAGCTTCTCAACTTCAAGATTTGCTTCCTTCCAATTGGAAATGGATTTATAGCTCTGTTTATTTTCCCTTAACTTACGAGCTTCTTCCTCTTGGGTGATTAATTTCTTTTTTTCATCCAACTCAGATTGTAGATTCTCTAATTTTGTTTGGATTGATTCTCTATCTTTAGATGCCGATTGAAAATCCTTTTCTTGCTGTACAAGATTATTCTTACTTTGGATTAAACTATTTAAATTAGATTCTAAATTAGCGATTTCTATTTTCACAGCTTCTATCGGTTTGTTCAAAAGTGAATTAGCTCTATTTGCTGATCTGCGTTCTAATTCTTCTACAATATTGTTGGGATCAATTCCACCTGAGAATAATTGCTGTTTAATTTTGTTCAACCATTCTGGTTTTTCTAAGTCCCATTGTATGCCACCCGCTTTAAGGGTATGAAGATTGATGAATTCATCAGCATCCAAAGATTGCGGAATGTTTCCTGTTATATTTACGATTTTATCTGTTTTCTTTTTGCCATAACGTTCATTAATACGTTTTCCAATCTTAGTTGTGCCCGATGGATTGGTTAAGCCATACACTAAAGCATCAAATAAAGTTGTCTTTCCTGATTCATTATCTCCAAAGAAAAAATTCACCTTTCCTAAGTTAAACTTTTGTCCTAGCCATTTACCAAATTTTGTAATTTCTATAGATTGCAACATACTAAGCCTTGATCTTTCCTATAATTTCTTCCAGACCAATCTGTCTTGCTTTAAGTAGGATAGGCATCTTGTCTGAAGATGCTGTAGCAAATTTTGAATTCCATTTCTCAAGATATTTCTTTACTATTGTTTCAGAAGAAAATCCATCTAAAAATTGAATCATGTCTGTATGAATGATTACCTTCCGATATTGGTTCGATAATTCATTAAGCTTGGCTTCCTTCCATGAATTTACAACAGACTCACTATCAGCAACTCCTTGTAGTTCAATAGAAAGGAAGTCTTCTTTTTGGGCAAAAACTTGCTCTGGTTCCCAATCCTGGACTTTACCATTTGGTTCTATACTCAATAGAATTTCTCTGTAAACTCCAGCTGATTTTATTTGAATTGGTTTGATTTGTATACTTCCTGAATCAGGAATCTCAATGAGGTTAACAGTTCGTTCTCCTTTTTCTCCCTTACGCCAAACTCTAGGAGAGCCAGAATAATGTATGGATTTTCCGTTGATTTGTAAATCTGTTCGCTTATGTATATGACCAAGTAGAATACAATCTGCATCAAATCGTGAGAGTAGATCAATTTCTAGAATATGAGAACCTTCTTCCGAGTCAGGTCCTGTATAACTAACAGCTTCCGGAACCATACCATGAGCCATCAGCAACCTTCTCTTTGTTTTCTTAGGGATCTTCCAATTTCGATAGTCAGTATAATCCTGACTATAAGGTAGAGCTATTAATTCCCAAGAATCAGATGAATCAGTTGCGAAATGAAAACCTGAATTATGAAACCACGATATTCTGCTTAGGTCATAGGTAGAAAGATTTTGCTTACCCATCTGAAGGTATTCATGGTTTCCTGCGATTGCAAAAATCTTTAACTTAGATTCAACCGCAATTTTTAAAAAAGATTCTCTACAAGCCACCAAATCAGAAAAAGTATCAAAGACATCTCCTGCTACACAGACTGCTTCTACTTTTTCCCTGATTCCTATATCTAAAATTTCAGACCAGACATTGGAACAATAATCTAGTTCCTCTTTCTTAAAATGAATATCTGAACAGTGTATAATTTTTATCATATCTTCTATTTTAATTCCAACCCAGACAAAAATTAGAGTATAGCATTTTTTTTGAAAAGATTCTGAGATATTTTTCCAATTTAATTTAGAAACTTTTTAAAATTAAGATAGAACCTTCAAATATTCTTGAATTGTTTTTTCAAATCCCCACTCAAGAGCAGTTGATACCAATCTATGGCCAATGGAAACTTCTTTTAGTCCTGGTAGTTTGTGAAATAATTTTAGATTTTCATGATCTAGATCATGTCCTGCATTTACTACTAAACCAACTTTGATGGCTTCTTGAGCTGTGTATTCATAACGAGTGTAAATTGCTTTCGCTTTAATGGGATCTTTGTCATAGATTTCTGCAAATGGTCCCGTATAGAGTTCGATACGATCTGCACCCATATCTTTGGCTAGCTTAAGACCAGAGGCACCAGCTTCTATAAATAAGGCGACTCTTATGCCAGCCTCTTTAATCTTAGAAATAATGGGAGCTAATACTTCGTTGTCTTTTGGAAATTGAAAACCATGGTCTGAGGTGATTTCACCTGGGCTAACAGGAACAAGGGTGGCTTGGTCAGGCATGTGTTGCAGAACTAAATCAAGAAATCTTGTTGATGCTTCCCCTTCTATATTGAACTCGCAGCGATTAGAAGTTTTTGCATTCCAGTTGTCGATAACTTCCTTAACAGCCGCTATGTCTTCAGTGCGAATATGACGTTGGTCTTCTCTGGGGTGAATGGTCAATCCATGAGCTCCATAGCTTAGAATCTTTTGAGAGAGATCTGTTAAATTAGGATGATTGCCTCCCCTAGAGTTCCTAAGAGTTGCAATTTTATTTACATTTACACTGAGTTTTACCATGGAACTCAAAGATTTGACCTCCCATACTAAAATCAAGATGAGAATCAATTATTCTAAAAAAAATGTTGATTCTACGGTCGGTAAAAAATATAAGGACAGGGTAGCTTTTTTCAACATTTCAATGAGAAGCATTGGATGGAATTAAGTCTAAATCGAGACATATGGCAGTAAAAAAAAAAGTAACAAAACCGGCACCTAAGAAGAAGGCAAGCCCTGCTAGCAAAAAGAATACAAAGTCGTCTGTATCTACCGCTCGACCAGCAACGAAAACACCTAAGGCTTCGCCAAAGAAATCCAATGCAACAGTTGCTTTTGATCCTAAGAATCCCTTAGGAAAGAAATTTTCTTGTTACAATTGTGGAACCAAATTTTACGATCTCAACAAAGTTGATAAGATTTGTCCGAAATGTGGAGCAGATCAACTTGCTAAGACAGCATTGAAATCAAAACAAGCTGCCCTTAAGTCAGGTGAATACGATGTGGAAGAAGAGGGCACACAAGCTTCTGTGAATGAAGATGATGAATCCTTTGGAGATGATGAAGCATCAGAAGAAACCCAAGAGGAAGAAGAAGCGGAAGAAGTCGTAGAGGATGAATGAGGGCGGGGAGAATATTCTCCCCGACTTAATATTACTTACTGGGCCAACTGGCAGTGGAAAAACAGCACTTGTCTCAGAATTAGATTCAGATATTTTTGAAGTAATCTCCTTTGATTCCAGGCAGGTCTATAAAGACTTACCCATTGGTACAACAGCTCCTACTAAAGAAGAGCAGTCATCGATGCCTCATGCTTTGATTCAATTCCAGACTTCTAATCAAAGAATAGATGCAAAAGAGTTTGCAGACTTAGCACTTCAAGCTTACTTAAGAATTCATGCGAAAGGAAAAATTCCTATCCTAGTCGCTGGAACAGGTTTCTATCTAAGAGCATTCTTGTACGGGATGTATCCTGTTCCGGATATAGCAATTGATGTTCACCAAGCAGTGATTGATCTTCCCGATGAATTAGTAATTCAAGAATTAAAGGAAAGAGATCCTGAAGCCTTTGAATATATTTCATCTAATGATTTTTATCGCTACCGAAGAGCCTTAGAAGTATGTAGAACATCTGGTTCTTGGAGTAAATTCAAACATGAAACAATTGGTGGATTACTTAAGTCTAAAGAAAAGTTTAATATTTTAGGATTATTCTTAGATTGGGATAGAGAAATTCTCTATTCACGTATTAATCAAAGAGCAAAAGATTTGCTATTGCCAATGGCAGAAGAAGCAAGTAAAGTTAGAGAGCAATATGGTGCAGATTGTCCGGGTCTAAATACTCTTGGGTATAATTTTGCACTTGACTTTCTTGATAACAAAATGAATCTAGATTCATTCTACGAAGGAATTGCCAAGGCCCATAGGAATTATGCAAAACGTCAGATTACTTGGTTTAAGAAAGAACCGTTGTTGCAGAAAGTTTCCTGGGATTTTGCCATGGAGAACCTTTTAGAAGTTCAATTGCTAGTAATAAAAAATAAATAAAGATGGATAGCAAAATGTCGGCGAAAAATAACATACAAGACCAATTACTGAATACAGCTCGGAAGGACAAAGTTGATTTGACCATTTACTTACTCAATGGAGTTCCATTGAAAGGTAGAGTTGTGAGTTTTGATAATTTTACAATCATTTTAGAAAATGAAACCAAACAAAACTTAATATACAAACATGCTATTTCTACTATTATACCTGCCAAACCTATCCGTTTTCATATCGAAGAGCCCAAAGAAGCTACAACGGAGTAATTATTATGGAAAAACCCGTTGTCCTAATCATGGCGGGAGGCAAGGGAGAAAGGTTCTGGCCTCGTTCTAGAACATCTACTCCTAAGCAGCTCAGAAAAGTTTATTCTAACAAAACACTGCTTAAAGAAACAATTGACCGCGCTTTAACAATTACTTCTCTAGATAGAATTTTTATTGGAACTAATGCTTCTTTAAAGAAAGCAATTCTCGAACAAGAAAAAAGCTTCCCTGAGAAGAATTTTATTCTAGAACCAGAAGGTAAGAATACAGCACCCATAATAGCCTTAGCTTCACTTTATTTTCAGAAGATGTTCGGAGACCCTGTACAAGTTGTACTATCCGCGGACGCATTTATTGAGCCAGTTAAAGAATTCACCAAGACCATGAAACTTGCTATTCAGGAAGCTGATTCTCATTTGGTGCTACTAGGAGTAAAACCCAATAGACCAGAGACGGGTTATGGCTATATAGCTACTGGTAAGGAGAATGGATCTGCTCGTTCTGTTAAAGAATTTGTAGAAAAACCAGATGCTAAGACTGCAACCAAATACATTAAGAAAGAGAACTACTATTGGAATCCAGGTATCTTCTTATGGAAGACTAGCCTTATATTAGATGAATTTAAGAAGCATTCTCCTGAGATAATAGATCCTTTATTACGTGGATTTCCTTTTAAGAATCTAGGAAGTTTAGCAGAGGTTTTTCGATTGCTTCCATCTACACCTATCGATATTGCAATCATGGAAAAGTCTAAAAATATTTCCATGATACCAGCTCTATTTCAATGGGATGATGTAGGATCTTGGCTTTCATTGGCACGTATTCTTCCTGAAGGTAAGGATGGAAACCACCACCAAGGTAAGGAAGTCTTGCATTTCAATTCAAAGGGCAATATTTCATCTGTAAGTAAGGACCTTGTTGCCTTCCTAGGCGTAGACAATCTGGTTGTGGTGGAAGAGTCAGATGTTCTTCTGGTTGCTTCTAGAGATGGCTTAGATGACATAAAAAATATGCTCGCGCAAATGAAGAAAAATCGAAGTTTACAAAAATATCTCGAATAAGAGCCTGGTGGAACACACAATAAGGAGTACTTATGCCTTCAGGTAAGAAGAGAAAGCGAAGAAAAATTTCTACACACAAAAGAAAAAAGAAAAGAAGAGCTAATCGTCACAAAAAGAAATAGTCAATCGAATTGATTAAGCTTTTTCCACCTTCTCCGATAATAAAAGTATGGATCTCAATGAATTGGAAACATACCGGGGTTGGTGGAAGAAGCAAAATTCTAGAATCCAAGGATTCAATCGTTCTTTCATCGCAGTGACTCCCGAGGGAGATACTCTCGAAGCTGATTTCAATTTCCACGAAAAACTAGTGCGCCTCTCCATTGAGGTTGCTAATGAAAATGGCAAGAATTATGCTGCAACCATCAAAAATGGAAGCATTGTAAAAGAAAAAGACATAACTTCTGGTCGTAATTATCCTATTGGCAAGAAAATTCGACCTTTCCGAGATGTTTTTTCCTGTATTCCTGATGCTGATCTATTAGATTCCTTAGGTGGAACCTATGAAATTTCCTTAACCCCACTTGGCAAGAAAGTAGAAAGAAGACTAGGTAGGGGAGTTTACCAAGAACAGGAATCTGGCTTTGGTCGATTTGAGCTTCCTAGATCTACAAAATATGATTCAATATTTGGCATCAGGAGAGAAACCTGGTTTCAGAGATGGCAAAGGAAACGTTGGGAACGACGGATCAATCGAGAGCCTCTGTGGATCAGATTCAAAAGAAGATTTTGGGCTGAGCTACACGATTTTATACTCGGTGCTGGCATGGCCTGGGTTGTTTACAATTACTACTATGATTTTGTTATTTTAGGCTTAGCCTTAGGTGCTTTTGGATTTTTCACAGGTGGCTTAGATTGGGTCTTTCGAAAAAGGAATCCACTTTTATTAAAAGTGTTGTCATTTATATCCCTAGGTTCATACTTTTTCTATAACGGCTATACCCGTTTTTGAAAAATGAGTAAATCAACAGTAAATTTAATATTAGACCAATACATCATATTCAATCTTGGAGAAGAAGAATATGCTGTTCCCATCTCTATTGTAGAAGAAATCGTTAAAATCTCTAATTTAATTAAAGTCCCTAAATCAAAGAGTTATTTTGCAGGAATAATGGATATTCGTGGTAAGGTGGTTCGTATGATTGATCTTTCTAAGAAATTAAATATTCGAACTCAGGAAGATATTCCCCAAGACAGAGCTATTGTAATTAAAATTGGTGGGAAATCCATAGGCGTTATCGTAGATAAGGTTTCGCATGTTGTACATTTCCCACAAAGCCAAATCGATCCACCTCCCCCTTCTGTTAAAGGTATCTCTTCAAGATATATACTTGGAGTTGGTAAGAAGGACAATCGTTTCATTATTTTGATTGATATTGAGAAGATCCTATCTGTCGAAGAAATCAACGAGATGAGTCTGGCTTAGAGATTATTCATGAACACGAATACAGCTATATCTAAATTTTTCTATTTAAGAAAAAATTTATATAGTATGGCTGAAATGGTTCTTGAACAAGTCTTAATGTTAGGTGACAGTTTAGAAAATGATGACTATGCAATCGCAGGGGAAATCATTGCAAGGGATGATTTGATCGATGAATTAGAAAAGGAAAATGATAATCTCTCACAAAACGCAATCTTAGAAGCGATCGCTTCCAGAAATTCTTTAGGTATGGGTGAAATCAGCGACGAGATCGTATTTAAGAAAGATCCGCTACGTTTTGCACTTTCCTGTATTCGTATCACCCGTAACATTGAAAGGTTAGGTGACCAGGTTGTAAACGTCGCTAAATTTTTTCAAAACGGTCATATTCAGAAAGGACTTTTTAAAAAAGACGAAGGCATGAGTAAAATCCTTTCTAGAGTAATCACTCTTTCAGGCATGGCTGTTGAATCCCTTGTGGAAGAAAAAGAAAGATTCATGGGATCGGTAAATGCTTTAGAACAAGAATTAAATGATCTTTGTTCCGAGGCTTTTCATAAATATGTATCAGATCCAAAAATGTCTAAGAAGGAATTTGCTGACCTGTACCGGGCTATTCTTTCCATGGAGAGAATCGGCGATTATTCAGTTAATATTGCTGAAGAATTAGTTCGTCTGAATACAGGGCAAGATATTCGCCATATGGATTTAGGTGCATAAGAATAAACTTCTTTCAACCTTTTCTTTAATTTCAATAATAGTTCTTATTTTGGTTAGTCTATCTTCCCTAGCTTTATTATTTTTCAGTGATAATGCTTCAAATAAATTATTTCCCAATTACATTCGCGATATCTTTCACCAGGATCTTTCTGAAAAGGAAGCATTTACATTAGTTTACAAAGACAACGTTTGGGGTGATGGTTCGGGTATTGGATCACAACCTAAAAATGCAATTCCATACCTTGATATACAACAGCAACTTCTTTTTGATGATAAAATTCAGTCGATTGTTGATCTTGGTTGTGGTGATTGGCAGTTAATGAAGGAATTAACAATTCCAAATAATAAATCCTATATAGGTTATGATTTGGTGGAAACCATCATCCAGGAGAACCGAAGGAAATTCGAAAGAAAAAATATACATTTTGTCCAGATTGATAGCTTAGCTGATTTGAAAAATGTTACTGCCGACTTATTAATACTAAAAGATGTTATGCACCATTGGCCTAATCAACATATTCAGTATGCGATTGATTCCATTATACCAAATTATAAATATGCATTGATTATAAATGACTACAAACCATTTGCAAAAAATGAAGATATTGAATTTGGTCAATTTCGTCCTTTGGATTTAAGTAAATCGCCTTTTCGATTGAATAATAATTATAGAGTAATTTTGGATTATCCGTCTCATGGGATAGTAAAGAGAATTTATTTCTATACTCGTTCATTCGAAAAATCTATAAAAAAAGAGCAGTAATTTTGATACTGCTCTTTCTACGAAATATTAATTTTAAGGAAATATTATTTCATACAATCCCAAGCAGGATCACTTAGATTAACACCAGATAATTTAACCCAAGTATTTGTCTTACCTAACCAAGATGAAATACAAAGGTGCCCTTTAAGCTCCAATTTATTACCATCCATTTGCATTTTTGCACAATAGGTCTTTCCATCACGTGGATTATAAACTTTTCCATTGTCGTATTTTCCGCCACCTTCAGCAACCATTCCACTTAAGAATTGCATACCAAGGTTAGGTCTTTTCTTTTTTTTGGGATCAGGATTATTATGGTCTAAGTAAGGAGTTCCAGGGACACCTTCTTTGGAATCGGCTGGGTATTTATTATTTTTTATACAAGCCGTTCTACCGCAGTATTTGTCTCCGCATTTATAAATTTCAATTACAGAATCTTTTTCAGGGGGAAGATATTTTCCTACTGCAGAATCATCGGTAGTTTGGGCTAGTAACGCACCAGCCATAAAAATCGCTGATAGAGTTAGGAATGCAATTTGTGTTTTTTTCATAGATACTCCTTAGTTTTAAAATCTTATCCATTTGAAATTATGGAAAAAGAAATTGCAACTGTCTTTTTAGACATTTTTTTCTAATAATTGAAATAGTTTTATTACATTTTTATTATCAGGTTCTTTATCTTGGGCTAAAAAGGCAAACTTCTTAGATTCTTCGATATTTCCCAGTAACCTGTATAAATCAGCAATATTGATCAAATTAGAAAGAAAATCCTGCATAGTTTCATAAGATTTTAAGCCTGCTTCCAAGGCTTTTTGGAATTCACCTAACTTTTTCTGTGCTGCTGATAGGTAATACCAAAATTCTCCTGCTTCTGGATCTTGTTTTAGATAAACATCAAGAACATCTACCGCTTTTTCATAATCTCTACCTTTAAATGTGAGAAGACTCAAAAGTTTATTCAATTTAGGATCATTAGGATCGGCCGAATATGCCTTATACATAATGTCTATTGCATCGTTGATTTCCCCAGATTTATAAAGCTTACGGCCTTCATCATAAGCTCCTTCGGTTGTGTATTTTTTATCCCATTCTTCATCTTCAGATGGCATAAAAGTATCATCAGCATTACCAGGTTCATCTAAGGCATCTAAACCAGATTCAATAGAATCAGCTACAGTTGTGGAAGAAGTATTCGATCCGGTTCCGCCAAGAGGTTTGAAGTCAAGTCTCATAATTGATAAATCGTCAGTAAGTTCTCCTTTAGCTTGGAGCATTTTCTCGATTTCATATATATCAGCTTTAGCATCTTCTACATGTTTTAGGAAAATATTTTCGTCTTCGTTGATGGTTCTGAATTCTTCTTCAGGAGTTAGATCGATATCATCTCGCCCGTCTGTTCCAAGAATCAGAGTATCACCGGGAAGCAATTGGAATCTTTTCACTTCAAAAGGAATTTCAGAATCAAGTCCAAGTTTTCGTAGAAGTAATTCTTTTTCTATGAAGGATGCTTTACCATCTCTGTATAGAACAGTAAAAGGGTGCTCCGCATTGAAATACCAGCATTCACCTGTTATATCATCTATTAGGAATATAATAGCTGATATGACCATTGTTCCATTAAACGATTTGAAAACTGAATTAGTTTCTTCATAAACATCAGCTAACCATTCTTCTGGAGTTCTATTGAGAATTCTTTTGTTGCCTGCCGAACGAGCCATGATCGAATTCATGACAACTCCCATCACAAGTGATCCACCAGCACCTTGCATGGATTTTCCCATAGCGTCCCCGTTTACTGCAACAGTATAGCGTCGGAAATTATCTGGCTTACCCAATTTCAAATTTCCAGTAACAGAGATATCTCCACCTAGGTCTCCTGTCTTTTTTCTAAATTCGAATTGTTTCTTTTGGTGAACAAAGAAATCTGTAACTACAGTCTCTGATTTATTTGCATTGTAATACAAAGGCTTAGCAAGTAAGGAAGTTAAGAAATAGTCGCCATCTTGTTGGATTTTGAGATTCTGTACCTCTTCCATTTTTTCTTGAACTTCTTTTGTTCTCTCTTGGACTTTGACTTCCAGATTCTCAGCATAATCTTCTAATTGTCTACGAGCTTCTTTAATGGATGTTACCATTTTATTGAAGGAGTCAGCAAGAAATCCGATCTCATCTCGAACGTGAATAGGAACTTTTGCTTCTAGATCACCTTCATTTACCTTTTCCACACCTGAGAGAAGTTCATTCAATGGTGTTCCCAAACTGATTCGAAAGAAAAGAGGGAAGAGAACAAGTAGAACAAAAAGTGCTACAAACATGAGTCCCATTTCTTTCACAGCAGTTCTGTTCATATCCTTTCTGTAGTCGATATATGGAAATCCAACCTCTTCCATGAGCTTTAAATTATCATTATAAACCATGAAGGCTACATAATGGGCACTATTTTCGAAATTTTTTCTATAGTGTCTAGTTTCTGCTGATTTAAAATATCGAAAGTATTGAAGAACTTTTTCTCTAAGATCTTTAGGTGCGATTGCTTGCCCATTCCAATTGCAATCTTTAAATTGGTGGTGAATCGCTTCTTTGAAAAATTCCAATCCTTTGGTACTCGAGATGTATTTTTCAGCTTTCTCACAAAAGGTCGGAATATCATAGTCACCGATTTTGTTTGAGGCAACAAATGTAGCTTGGTTCAATTTAACAAAATATTTTGTCATTGATTCTTTCAAATCTTCATCACTTAAATCTTTGTTTTCTTTAAGGTAATTTAGAATGGAAAGTTTATATCCTTCGAATTCAGGTGAGGTGCTGCTGATAATTGATTTGAGTTTATTTCGAAAGTCAGCACTATTTAGCTTTTTGATTTCTTCAAAGATTCTACTGTTCTCCATGTCAGTCTGAACCATGGGAAGATCTAAATTCATTGAAGAAGAATACTTGGGGTAGGAAAGTTTATTTTCCTCTAGACCATACCTAATAATATAGCTTGCAGAATTTTGCCCATTCACATCAGAAAGAATTTTCTGAATCCGAGAAATGCTAATCTTATCATAAGAATCTTCCTTCTCTTGGTTGTAGATAAATCCCAATTGTTCGAAAATCAACATCACTGTTACAAGAGAGATGCCAACAATCTTAATCATAAAGGTAGTCTTTTCTGTGCTTGTATTAATAAATATAATTGTGATTAAAAAGAAGGCAAAGTAAAAACACAAAACCAAAGAGGTCAAATAAGTCGCTCTTTCCATAGCTCCATCTCTACTTAATACATTGAAGGTAGCTGGAATGATGGTCGCAACAAGAAAGGAAAGAACATAGGCAAGATGAAGGAAACGCTTCCTTCCTTTTAACACAAAGATCATCCTATAACCAGGGAAGATTACAAAGTTAACTAAGGAAAAAAGACCAATCATTATACCTAGATATTTGGAGGCGTCCTCTGAATTAAAATCCCAATGGTGCGCCGTAAAGTGGTATTTATATTCACTATTCAAAGTTGTATAAATGAATAGTACGATTACTATAAATGCCAAAACATATTCAACGATGAGTAAGGTAAGAGCTCTTCGTTTGTTTTCGTTATTGGGCCATCTTAAAAGAAATTGACCAAAATGTATAATTGCGGGAAGGATGAACCCACCAGTGATCCAACGATGGTAGGCACCGATTGGATGGTAGATAAAAGCACCTAGAAAATATCCAAAGTTAAAAGTTCCAAGTAAGATACAAGCAATGCCAAGGTGGAGAGTGGATGTTGTCTTATCCTTTAAGGAAATAAAGAAAACCCCAATCAAAAGTATAATGATCGAAACCAAAAGACTTCCGAATGAGAAGTAATTAAAAAGTATATTTTCTGACGACAAACTATTAAAATCCATTCAATCCTACCTTATTTCTGCATGGCTTGTTACGAATATTTAGTAATGAAATTGCCATGAAAGTATAATTTCATAACTAAATCAGACGTTTGCAAGAGAAAAAAAAGACGGACATTTCTGTCCGCCCTACTCAACATTCCTTTATTTCAGGAAATTTTTATTTTCGTGGAATAAAACATTCAATTCCATCATACCTTAGTTTAGATTTTAGACTTTCTGCCTTATCTCTTGAGGAAAAATCTCCCATTTGAACGACATAGCCATCTTCTCTAGAAAAAACGAATACTTCTTGGCTGTAATCGTTTTTCATCATTTCTTTGTACTTTGTTGCTCTGTTTTGGTCACGGAACACACCAACTTGGACAGTGTAACCTTTGGGTTGCTTTCCATTGGATTTGTAGGCAGATGTAGATTCTTTCTTCGGAGAAAGTTTCTCTGGTTTATCTCCACCAACTAATTCCAATTCCTCATCTAAATCTCCATCATCCAAGTCTTCAAAAGAATCATTTCCTTTCTTAACCACAGTAAGTCCGACTTTAGTAATCCCTTGGTCTTTAAAAGCGAGTATCTCGGCCGTTTTTTCAGAAACATCCATGATACGTCCTTCTACAAAAGGTCCTCTATCATTGACTCGAACCATTGCTTCCTTCTGATTCTCTAGGTTTTGAACTCTTACGATTGAACCCAAAGGTAAAGTTCTATGAGCCGCTGTCAATTTTGCAGAATCAAATGGTTCTCCACTCGCGGTAGGTTTTCCTTGGAATTTTGCACCATACCAAGAAGAATATCCTACTTCATCAAAATTCCCAGTAGTATCAGCTGTTTTCTCAGGCACATCAAATTTTGCAACAGTAGAAGGTTTCAAATCTTCTTCTACAGATCTTGCTACCTTCATTTCTTCAGGCTTCATAGATTTTTCAAAAAATATATCTTCTGGGTCACCCGATGCTGAAACCTTTCTTCGACTAGACTCAGCAGTGGAGCATGCGCTCATCCAAATTAGGATAGCTGGAAGTATCCAACGCATTATATTCATAAATCCCCCTCATTCCTTCTCATTATTCTATTTCGGTAGAAACTGCGAAATTTCCTTTGATTTTTTTTTCTGATTTTTTCCGATAAAAAACGTATGGAAGGGGATTCTGCCAAAAAACTATTTAACCAAGCTGTTCAGAAGGAAGACAAGGGTCTTTTGGAAGAAGCAAGGGTTTTGTATTACGAAGCGGTAAAGAAAGATCCGCAATTTATTCAAGCTTGGTTGAATCTTGGTTCAATCGAATTTAAATCAGAAAATATTCCGGAAGCCATCCATGCTTTGAAAGCTGCTCTTAAGATTGATAAAAAGCTTTTGCAAGCGCATCTCTTACTTGCACAGATCTACCGGCAAGAAAACCAAGACAAACAAACTGAAATCTATCTTACAAATGCATACAAACTCGATTCGAAAAATAAATTCGCATTAGGAGCTCTAGCCATGTTCTATTATGACAAAAGACTTTTTTCTGAAAGTTTAAAAATGGTCGATCTATATCTCGCCTATTATCCAGATGATAAAAATTTAAGAATACTTCGAACTGATATTCTCGCCAAACAAGGAAATTATAAAGCTAGTTTATCTGAGTTGACTGAGCTTGTTCAAAAAGATGCAGGATTTGCTTCTTTTCAAAACAACATGAAGAAGTCATGGAGCGAAGCAGATGAAGAAATCAAGATTCACGTAGAAAACCTAGCTAAGAAAACCAAATCTAAAATAGAAGAATTTAAGTCAAAACTAGAGCTATCTAAGGAAAATCCCGAAGATTTTGCCCCTCCCGATCCAAAGGATGCAATGGATTTGAGTCTACTTTATTTGTTTCAGGGTGATTCGGAGAAAGCGATGAAATATTTAGTCTATGCAAAAAAGAGTAGTGATGACACAAAGAAATAGTTATGCATTTATTGAATTCAGTTTTTGGAAGAAACTCTAGACGGATTTTCTATAATTTTAAAATCTTATACATACTCATTTTACTTTATTCTATCTCTTGTAGATTTCCAGTTCGACATGAACAAGATTTAGAAGAAGATAGAGACTTTCTTTTTTACCCAAATCAAACAATTCCTATTTCCGAATTGATAGATAAAAATCTATTTAACAAAAATTTAAATAGTTTAGAAGAAAGAGAGGCTAATCTTAATTATCAAGAAAAGAATAATTTATTTGTGTTATTAGCAAAAGATGGAAATTTAGAAGTCTCCTTAACAGGCTTCCAAGGCTTAATCCAATCTCAGCCTAAAGAAAAAATTCCTCTTTTGAATCTAATTCGATTGTATTATGTAATTCATGAATATGAGGAAGCGAGAGCCTATGTTAGAACTTATATCCAGAAAAATAATACTAAACTCAATGACTTCAAGCCTATTTTAAATGAGCTTCAAGCTAGCTTTCGTATAGAAGAGCGTGCTATGATTTTAGAAGGTTTAAGTGCGCTTCCTGGTTACGAATTGTACTCTTGGGAAGAACTAGGGAAGTATTTTCTATTTCAAAAGGATTTTGCATCCGCAGAGTATTATCTTCAAAAGATTCTAAGCCTTGCTCCCTTCAATGAAGAAGCACTTATCGCTATGGCAGAGCTTTGTTTGGATGCTAAGAGATGGTCTGAATTAACGGATTATGGAAAGGCAATCAACCTTGTTCCTAATAAGAAGAGATATTCTTTTTACTATATTGCAAAAGGATATTTTGAAAGAGGTAAATTTCCAGAGTCCATAGATTGGATACAAAAAGCTCCTGATACAGAGAAGGCAAATGTTGAATTCTTGATACTTTGGCGTGATAGTTTGCTAGCTGAAAACCCAAGAAATTCGCTGGAGGGTTTAAGAAAGTATTATAAAATTGTCCAGTCAAAGGGTTTTGAAGTTCCAGAAGCAATGTTTTTGCCAACAAATACTTCACATGGTAGAGAAATTATGGAGGGATTCATACAATGATCCAAGAAAATTACTACGAAAACAATATTGATCTACTCGATCACATCGAATCCATTATTGATTGGGAAGAAATTATTCCTAGCTATGAGAACAACTTCCAAGATCACAAGACTTATAATGAAACTAAGAACCCAAGACTTGAAATGGCTCCTTCCTCTGTGGAAGATGCAAGATTATTCTACCAAGAAGTCCTTCGATCTGCAGGAGAAGTCTCAGGTATATATGTTTCGCAAGTTGCCCAAGAAATCGATAAACAAGGATTAAGGTTTGAAAATGGAAAAGTAATTCACCCACAATCTATGGTGGATATGATTCAAAAATACATAGAAGCAGGACTTGCTCCTGTTGCCTTTTCTAGAAAATACGGTGGTTTAGGCGTTCCTAATATCATTAAAGCATTTATCTCTGAATTAATGTACCGCTCTGATACTTCCATTACAATCGCTGTGGGGAGCATGGGACTTGCTAGCATCTTAGAAAAAATCGCAAGCCCTGAAATCTGTGAAGAATGGCTGCCCAAATTCATTGAACAAAATTATACAGTTACCATGGGTCTTTCCGAGCCAGATTTTGGTTCCGATCTACCAGAGGTGAAGACCAAGGCTATCCCTGATCCCAAAGCTAAGGAAGGTGAAAATAAATGGCTGCTAACTGGCAATAAACGATACCAGACCATGGCCTGTGGTGTAAATGGCGGACCTTCTGCTACCTTAGTTCTTGCAAGAACAGGTTCTCCTGAGTCAGGAGCTAGAGGACTATCTTTCTTTATAGCAGAAGGCAAAGGCTATGAGGTCACTGGTCTTGAGAAAAAACTAGGACTAAAGGCTTCTGCTACCTGTGAAGTAGCCTATGAAAATTCACCAGCGGTTCTTGTTGGTTCTGAAAATTATGGTCTAGTAAAATACGTAATGGGTATGTTAAATGGGGCTAGGCTTTCTGTCTCTAGCCAAGGTGCGGGGATGTCCCAGACTGCTTTCGAAGAAGCAAATAAATATGCTCAAGAAAGAATCCAATTTGGCAAGCCTATCGCAGAAATTCCAGCTGTTAAGAAAATGCTTGCTTGGATGGAGCGTGAAACTGCCGCTATGCGTTGCCTAATGATTGAGGCTGCATACTCAGTAGATAAATATATGTGGACTATGGATATAGGCCTACCCAAGACAGATCCCGCTATGCTTGAAGCAAAGTTCTGGGAAAAAGTTGCTAATACTCTAACTCCCATCTCTAAATACTATAACTCAGAAACTTGTATCCAAGTTGTAAATACTGGATTACAGGTATTAGGTGGTGCAGGTTTTACGGAAGATTATGATCTCGCAAGATTGTACCGTGATGCACGAATTACCAATATCTATGATGGGACTACACAAATCCAAGTTAATGCTGCCATCGGTGGGATAGTTGCAGGAATGTCCCCCAATGGAATCTTTCGTGAATATTTAGGCAAACTCCAAAAAGGAATCGACTACAGTAGCCTTGACTCTTCTCAGAAAAAATTTCATGAAGATGCTATTAAAAATCTTCTTACCGATTTTGAGAGCATAGTGGAAACTTATAAGAGCATAGAAGTTCGTGAGGACAAGGAAGCTTTTGCATTTGAAGTGGTTGAATCTGCAGCAAGAGTTGTGATCAGTCTACTTATGGAGCGTGCTAGAACTAGGAGCAACCGTTCCACTATAAGCATAAATCAAAATTCCAGAAACAATGCAATTTCTATCCTGGATAAGAGAAAGATTTGGTGTAAGGATTTTCATAGAGACTCCAAAGCCATTTTAAAATCTAACCAAGTTAAGCTTGAATCAGCAGTTGCTTAGATAGAATTCTTTTTTATAAAAAGGAAAGCTTGCATTACAAAATTTTCAAGATAAGCGAGGTAATACTATGTCAAATTTAATCCAAGAGATCCAAGCAAAGGCAAAAGCTTTTGTTGATGAAGTCGCTATTCCTGCGGAAGACTTTTATGATTACAGCCGTGGTCGCATGCCGGAAGCAAAGGTAGAAGAATTACGTAAGATTGCCAAAGAACGTGGACTTTGGACGGCTCATCTTCCTAAATCCGAAGGAGGTTTAGGTCTGGATATGGTTGGAACTGCTCTCGTCTTTAGCGAGTTAGGTCGTTCTCCCATCGCCCCTTATCTTTGCAATTGCGATGCACCTGATGAGGGCAATATGCATCTTTTGCATTTGGCGGCCTCAGAAAAGCAGAAAAAGAAATTTTATAACCCACTTGTAGAGGGCAAAATCCGATCTGCCTTCGCTATGACAGAACCACCACCAGGTGCTGGATCTGATCCAACCAGTCTTTCATCCAATGCTGTAAAAGATGGGGAAGATTACATTTTGAACGGTCACAAATGGTACTGCACTGGTGCCAACGGCGCAGACTTTCTTATCGTAATGGCAAAAGTAAATGATTCCTTCCGTAGAACTACAATGTTTTTAGTTCCAACTAATTCTCCTGGTTATACGATGGTTCAAGAAATTGCTGTGCTAGGCTCACATGGGCCAGGTGGACATTGTGAACTCACATTTGAAAATGTTCGTGTTCCAGCTGAAAATCTTCTTGGAAAAGTAGGGGAGGGTTTTCGACTTTCCCAACTACGACTTGGTCCTGCTCGATTAACGCATTGTATGCGCTGGATAGGGCTTTCAAGAAGAGCTATGGAGATTGCAAGAGAGTATGCAATTAATAGAGAACTATTTGGAGGAAAGCTTTCGGAACAACAAGGTATCCAATGGATGTTCGCTGAGTCGGCTCTTGAGATAGAATCTGGCTTTCTTCTTACTCTCAAAGCGGCTGATATGCTAAGTAAGGGAGAAGATGCTCGCCAAGCTATATCCATGGCAAAATGGCAAGTTAGTGAAACTCTCAATAAATGTGTAGATCGCGCTATTCAGATAACAGGATCCCATGGTTACAGTCGTTATATGAAGCTTGAACTTTTCTACCGAGACGCAAGAGCTGCACGAATTGCTGATGGCCCAACCGAAACTCATAAGATGGTCATCGGTAGAAATTTAATGTCAGGGAAGTCGAAATTTTAATTTGGAAATTTAGCTTAATCTATTAAAAGACTGATATTAATTGAATTAATTTTAGTTAAATAAATAAAATTTTGCTTTTCAAATAAGATAACTTGATTTAGTTTATAGATAAAATTAAATTTATAGGTAAAGTATTATGATCAAAAAGTATTTTTCAATTTTTATGTTATCTTTTGTAGTGCTTAGTATTATTAATTGTGAAACATACAAGCACAAAGTTAATCCGAATATTTCAGAGGACGAATTAGTTTTTATATTACCTTTAAATTTGCAAATAATTAAAATAGATGGAGAAGCATATTATAATGATAGTGATAAAATTTATATATCACCAGGAAAACATACTTATACTTTAAAATATGTAGTTGGAAACCTAGAATCGTCTAGCTATAAAGATTTTGTCTTAAATGGAAAACCTGGTGAATTTTATATACTATGCACTGGGCATAAGTTTAATATTAATTTCGTAGACTTTAAATTTATTGTTGAGAATCCTGAAAAATGGGTTGTCTTTCCTTTTTTAATGGAAAAGGAAGGTTTAGAAACTTATCAAACTAACTTTGATTATGATCGGATAGGCATTCAAAAAAATATTTGTAATCCCGAGATTTCAAACAATAAATTGTTGGAATAAGAAATTACTATTCCAACTCCTATGAATTATTTCTTAAACATAGGAGTATTAATTGTTGTCATGAAATCGATTTAGCTTCTATCAATTTATATTCGCAAATATATGTAAATTAAATTTCTATTTGCCTCAATTTTAACTAAGCCCTTAGTTGCCCTTTTTTTACATTATCCATGTTTCTTTATGATCTTTTACATAGTTTTTAAATAGAATAGGATCTTTTCCTGTGATCTTTTTTACATTTTCATTGATTGCTGATGCATGTCCTTCTCGCAAAGCACCTGCTATATACAGTAAAAAATTGGAATAGTCCTCTGGCAGTCCTGCTGAAAGCAAAGATTTAAGAAAATCATTGGGATCTACATCTACATAATTTATTTTCTTTCCTAAGACATCTGTCATAAGCTTAGCAACTTGATCATGCGAGATTGCTTCTGAACCAGTGAGATTGAATTCTTTGTTATTGAATCTATCTGTTGTCAAAACTTCTGCTATAGTTGCAGAGATATCTCTAGAATCAATGAAACTTGCAACGGCATCCCCGCCTGGAAAATATATGTTTTGGTCTTTTAGTATTCCTTCGATCCAAAAAGAATTAAAATTCTGCATGAACCAATTAGGTCTTAATATAGCATAATGTAATCCAGAATCAATCAAAGCAAGTTCCAATTTTCGAAATGGTGCTTCAGGTGGAGCAAATTCAACACCCATAGCTGTCATAAGAACAACTTTTTTTAGATTCAATTCTTTAGCTTTAGCCACAAGAGGATAGAGTATATCATACTGTGCAGTATAACCTGGAGGTGAGAGAAGAAAGGCGGCATCAACTTTTTCTAGAGCATTTAATCCTTCTTTGGGCTCATAAGCTTCTACCTTAACCCACTCTAAATTCTTCTCTTGTTTTTGTTCACTTGGATTTCTAGAACCAGCTATAACGCTATGTCCTTTTGAAAGAAGGATCTCAATGAGTTTGCTACTCACAAGACCAGATCCACCGTAGATAAAAAATTTCATAATTTAACTCCTAAATTTGTTTTTTCTCTATGAGATACTAAAAGAATAACTTAAGTTTTAAAATCTGTCCATATCCCAGGATAAAAAATACATATCCAATCGTCTAAATGAGTAGACAATTTAACAAAATAGTAAAAAATATAAAAATTCATAGGAGAAAAAAATATGGATCTGCTTTCTGAAATACTTAACCAAGCTGCCTGGAAGAATGATTTACTCGTTAAAAGAACACTCTCTCAGAATTGGGGCTATAGTTTCCCATGTGAGCGAAGTGGGGGCTTTCATACAATTACGCAAGGAAGTTGTTATGCTAGAACAGACAAGGAGCTAATTAAGTTAGAAAGAGGTGATGTCCTTTTTATAATTAAAGGAGTTCATCATGATTTAGTTTCATCACCAAAAGAAAAAGTAATTTCGATTAAGGATATCAACAGTTTAAAAAATGGTAAAAAATCAGAATCACTTAAAGGAGCTACCGAGAATATAACATCCTTTGTTTCAATTCGTTACGAAGTTCCAGAAGGATCAAATCATCCGTTTTTTATGGAGCTTCCAAGTATAATTCATGTTAAGGCAACTGATATTCCTTTTGGACATCCGATTCATACAACAATACAGATGATTTCTCATGAGATGGAATCTTCAGTAGGATCTGATTTAATTCTACAAAGATTAACTGATATCTTACTATATAATACAATTCGCAGATGGTTAGAAAATAATCAGTATCCAAAATCTGGATGGATAGGAGTCTTTAAAGATGAAAAGGTCGTCGCTGTATTAGAAATCATACATAAAGATCCATTAACTAATTGGACAATTGAAAGCTTAGCTAAATCTGTAGGCTTATCAAGGGCAAGTCTTGCATTCCGTTTCAAAAAGTCCTTAGATATGACGATCAATGATTACATTGTGAAATTAAAACTTGACAAAGGTAAAACTCTCATCCATGACTTTGATATTTCCTTGGAAGAAGTTTCTCGAAGGGTGGGTTATTCTTCCGCTTTTGCATTTTCAAAAGCGTATAAAAGGATCTATGGCCAATCTCCAAGAAAGAGAAAAATACTTTCATAATCATTCGAACCTTAATAGTATCTATTAATTAATATGAGAAAAATGCTTTGAGTATCAATCAATTGATTAAGAAGGTAAGTAATTGTAATTTATGTGAAGAACATTTGCCCTTAGGACCTAAACCAATTTTTCGGATTCATCCTAATGCCAAAATTTTAATAGTTGGGCAAGCACCAGGGACAAAAGTTCATGAAACAGGAATACCATGGAATGATGAAAGTGGAAAAAGGTTAAGAGAGTGGATGGGACTCGACTCTAAAGATTTTTATAATTCAGAGAAAGTTGCAATAATGCCGATGGGATTCTGTTATCCAGGAAAAGGTAAATCAGGTGATCTGCCTCCCCGACCGGAGTGTGCTAATCTCTGGCATAAGAAAATGTTACATCATATGAAAGAGATAAAGCTTATAATTTTAATTGGTAAATACGCATTACAGTATTATTTAGGTGAAAGGATTTATACAAACTTAACAGAAGCTGTTCGTAATTATCAAAAATTTCTACCTGAATACTTTCCCATTGTACATCCATCACCAATAAATAAATTATGGATCAAAAAAAATCCATGGTTTGAAGAGTCTATTGTTCCTGAATTAAAAAAAAGAATTCACCAAATCCTTTAATTAATAAAGAATTGGATTATCTGTGAACTCTAAATTAAATACGTTAATTAATATTTTTATAGCTTCTGTTTGGTTTTTAAGTGGTCTGTTGTATAAGGTTCTTCTAATTTCTCCAAGACACCAACTCATTGTAGGAAAGATTCTTGGATCTGAATACGCCGAAATTTTTACTTTCCTAATTGGAATTTCAGAAGTCCTACTTGCTTTATGGATACTTTGGGGAAGACTTCCCAGGTGGACGGCAATTTTTCAGATGCTTATCATTGCTGTGATGAATCTTTTAGAATTTTTCCTTGCTTCAGAGTTTCTACTTTGGGGACGATGGAACATTTTGTTCGCTTTTTTCTTTATCCTTTTTATCTATCGATTTCAATTCTATCCAAATACCAAGAATCATTCTGTGAGGTAATCAATGGCTAAATTTCTATCATTTCTAAGCAAGCATCCATTTCCAGTGGAAGCATACTTTAAAAGTTCTATTGTTCTTGCCTATGCTATTCCTAAAGAAGATTTACAAGCTTTGATTCCCAATTGTTTGAGTTTAGATATTTTTGATGACAAATGGGGATTTATAGCTGTTGCTATGGTCACAACTCAAGGTCTTAGACCCAAAGGTCTCCCTGAATTTATGGGAAACAATTTCTTTCTTATGGGTTATAGGATTTTTGTTAGATACAATTCTCCCTATGGTCGAAAACTTCGTGGTTTGTATATTTTAAAGTCAACCACAGATAAAAAGAAGATGGAAATTTTTGGAAATATATTTACAAAATACAATTATACAACTGCAGATTTTCAAATACAAGAAGAACAAGGTCAGGTTACTGTTGAATCTCTTAAAGAAAAGATCCATGTTATTATAGATAAAAGTAAGGAATCAGTGGACTTACCGATTGGATCACCATTTCCAGATTGGAAGGAGGCAAGAAAATTTGCAGGCCCTATGCCTTTTACTTTCTCTGTTGATTCTCTCAATAAAAAAGTTACCATCATCGAAGGAGTGAGAGAGAATTGGAAGCCAAGACCAATTGAAGTGATTCAGAATCAAATCGGCTTTATGGATTCATTGAACTTTCCTAAGGCTGTTCTTGCAAATGCATTCATCATTGAAAATGTTCCCTACCAGTGGAAGAAAGGTGAGACAGAAGCTTGGCAAATTTAAGAAAACCATTTCAGGGAATAACAAATATTATACGGTTTAATTGGCATTTTTATATTTTGTCAATCATTCTAATCTTGCTTTGGATTACGATTGGAATAATCTTCGATCTAGGTGAATTTAAATCTATATTTTGGATACTATTTAGTTTAGGAATTTTAGCAAATGCAGCAAGCTTACTTGCATCCTGGTATATCTACGATGCTTCTAATTTGTATTCAATGGATTGGTTGGGTGATTTAGGAAATGAGAATTCAAAATTATCACAAAGGATTCTCAACATCCATGCGGGCTTCGATGAGACAAGCGATCATATACAACAAAAATTTGTAAATTCAAAGCTACAAGTTTTTGATTTCTATGATGGTCGTAAACATACAGAAATATCTATTGAAAGAGCGAGAAAGGCTTACCCAGCTCATTACAATACTATTAAAATCAATACGAATCATATTCCTTTACAGGATCATTCGGTTGATAAAATATTTCTAATTTTGTCTGCTCACGAAATAAGAAATCCTACTGAGCGAATAAATTTTTTCAAAGAATGTAAAAGGATTTTAAAATCTAATGGAAGTATAATTGTGCTTGAACATTTGCGAGACATTCCTAATTTCTTGGTTTATACGATTGGTTTCCTTCATTTCCATTCTCATGCAACATGGTTGAATACATTCCAAGAATCAGGTTTAATCCTTCAGAAAGAAAAAAAGGTGACTCCTTATTTATCCTATTTTCATCTGATAACTAAATGAAACTTCAAATTCAAATCATAGGTTATCTATTTATTTTATTATCCATTGTTCATATTATTTTTCCTAAATACTTCCGATGGAAAGAAGATCTGAAACAGATTAGCCTGATTAATAGGGAATTGATGTATGTTCATACTTTTTTCATTGCTGTCACAGTCTTTTTGATGGGATTATTGTGTATCACTGCATCGGAAGATATGATTGTTACAGAACTCGGGAAAAAGATTAGTTTTGGGTTTGGTGTCTTTTGGTTCTTAAGATTACTGATTCAATTCTTTGGATATTCAAGCGAATTGTGGAAGGGGAAAACTTTTGAGACAGCAGTACATATCCTTTTCTCTATTTTTTGGATGTATACTACTGCTCTATTCTTTGCGGTTAGCTTGTTAGACTATTGAATTTTTGTATTCTCGAGTTTAGACCAACGCTCTAAAATTTTAAATCCATAGAATGCTGTAATAAGTAAACCTAAGATGAAAATAAGCCTTGTAAGCCAAATTGAAATGGGAGGCTCAAAGATACTCCAAGTTTTCTCAGGGTTAGCAATCTGTTCTTGTAGATCGAAATTAGTAAATTTATTATAACTGCTGTCATAGAAACTTGAAGTATCATAATCAGGAAGAGAGGCATATTCATTTCCATAATAGACTTGAAGTGCTTCCTTGCCATCCCAGTCTTCTGGCAATTTCACAATAACTTCTTCTTTAGGTTGATACAGATTGATACTCGTTAAATTAATAGGATCAGAGTCCTTATCAAAAATTACTAATTTCCAAGAACTAGAAATTGTATCGCTTAGATAAATTTCAGAATAAGAGAATTTACTATTTTTATACTTTTGAAGAGTTCCCGATTGGTAGGAAATATATTCTCTTTCATGATTCATTTTATAAATAGTGAATTCTCTATTGTAATCTTCTTCTTTAAACTCAAGACGGATAATACTAAAAGGTTTAGCAGTTTCATTTTCGAAATAATACTGCGATGCTTGTAAGTCAGTATCTATTTTATTTTCTGGAATGGTTTCCTTATATTCAATGTGAGAAACCATATCCTTGGGTCCATACTGCACGGATTCAAAGCTTATTTTGTCTTTATACTCCATTTCGATTCGGATGTATTTATAATAGTCTGTATCAAGTTTTAAATTTAAACTATCTGAGTAGGCATCATTATTGTATTTGTAAATAAAGGCTTCCTTATTTACTTTCCAAACATCTATTTCATTTCCCAAATAAACCTTAGCTGTTGTTTCGAAAAAGTCCACAGCTGTAATATCGATATTTTCTAATCTTGAATTGCTTGGAATATTTGGAAGTTCAAGTACATAATTCATACCAGACTCAGTTGATTTAGAATATATAACTTTTGGTGTTACCTTTCCAACTTTTCCGCTATTTACTTGCTTGGTTCTCCTTATATAAGGTAAAGGCTTACCCTTATAAGAAACTCTAAGATCATAATCATAAAAAGTTCTATAAATATCCTCATCCAAATCAAACTTTCCAAATTCTTTATTGGATGTTGATGACGAAGGTTGCAATTCCTTTACATAAGAATAATTTTGAATCCATCTGGGAGATGCAAAAATCGGAAGAGAAAAAAGAACAAATACAAGTAAATACTTCATTTAATTATCACCTAAAACCTTTTCTTTGAATTTTTCGTAAAATAAACCAAGAACTACTAACAAGAGTCCTATGGAAAAACCAGCAATGATCTTTGTAAGTAGACTCAATGCCCATATATCAAATAAGATAAATTTGACTAGAATTATAATTGCAAAAACAACACCAATTCTTCGAAGAACTGCACTTGATCTTACAAATCCAAGTATTAGAAAAATTGCAGAGTATACAACAAAAACTCCAGAGTATCCTAGGCTTCTCCAATAGACTTCATTGACTGCATAACGAATTTCCCAGAGAAATCCTATCACGGATATTGCTATTGCTGAAATTCCAAATACAAGTATGGTATTTTTCTCGGAATTTCTTTTCCTGAATAGGAAGAAAAAATATGACAAACTAATTGTTGCTAAAAGATAAATGAAGAAGCGATTATTAATAATCAGTTTCGATGTATCATCATTGAACCCATTATTAAAAATAAGTCTTAGGATTGTTAACACCCACAAGAAAGCAGCTATTACCTTAAGATGAATATTTTTTTCGGAACTTATCTTCGCATAACCTAGGGTATAGATAGAACTTAGGGCTAAAAGAGCCAGACTTAACCAAGTTCTTTCCATCTCCTTCAATAGACTGAACATGACTAAAGCTGAAGCTACATAAAATAGAATTGGGCTATTCCAATCTATTCCTTGTTTTTTCTGAAACTTGTCTAAGGTAAAAACTGTCACAAATCCAAAGAATAAAACACTGTGAGCGGCAAAACTTGGATAGAACTTATTCAATAAGATAGAAGCAAAAATCACTGAAACAATTAATGAGCCTACCGTTAGTATTTTACTTTGGACTGTATTTCTAGTGAAATCAATCTCAAGAAAAAGTTCTCTATATAAAAATAGTCCGCAGATAAAATTTAGAAAAAGGAAAGGAGTCCAGAAGGAACTAACAGACATACTTTCACTCATCCAGACAGCAAGCACAAACCAGTTGCTAAATAATACAAGTAGGGGTGCCCAAAGCCACTTTTGATTTCGTGATGCATAAAGGAAAAGTAAATTGCAAAATGTTAAATAAGCAAAAAGAAATTGATAGGAATTTTCACCAGTGGAAATCATCACAGGTGAAAGAATAGCGCCAATATAACCGAAGAAATAAATTATTTCGCTTCTAGCAATTTTTGCCAGAAAGACTAACAAAAGATTAATGATTGTTAAATAAACAAAGGTTTCCCTTATATCAAAGAAATGATAGTATCGGTAGGCGGAAAAAATAGTGATATAAAGAATCGTTCCTCCACTTCCCACAAGCGCAGGCGTAAGGATTCTATAATTTTGCTTGGAGTAGTAAAAACCTCCATAGAAGAAAAGAAAGCCTGCAAATAGCCCAAAGAAGATTTTACCTGAGTCACCAATCCATTCATATCTAAACGCTAGATCCATGAACCAGCCGAAAGCTAAGAGCATAGCTAGGATTCCAATTTTTGCAATCCAATTCCCACCAAGTAAAAATTCCCATTTGTCCCAAGCGAAGGCAGGAATTTTTTCTTTTTGTTCTTGTATAGGCGCTAGTCGTTCTTGAATGAGATCTTCAGCAGATATTTTTTTCTTTGTGGATGTTTCTACCTTTGCACTTTGAGTCTCGGTTTTTGTAGAAAGCGAGGATGTCTCTAGAACATCAAAAGCCTTTTTGACAGATTGAAGTTCTGATTCTAGAGATTGAATTCTCTTTTTTAATTGCGAAATGTCTTCCGAATTCATTCAACTATGGTAAATTAAGGAACAGTTTTGAGGCAAGAAGATTTCCAGAGAAAATCGAAATAGATGGCTTCTAAAAACTTCAACTGAAATTACAAAATGTCCTTAATTTGGAAAATTTATTGAAATAAATTTCTTATTTCCAAAACATAACACGGTTTATTATCATGCGCATGGAGGATCATTTATGATTTTAAGAACAATTTTAGTTGTAGGAATTTTGTTTTCTTCGGCGTCGGTATTTAGCTTTGAAGATAGAAAAGAATGTAAAGCTGATATCAAGAAGCTCTGTGCTGAGAAGAAAGCCAAAGAGCGCAAAGAATGTTTGATGGAGAACAAGGACCAGACTTCTCCGGCTTGCCAAGCAGCAATAGATAAGGCTATCGAAAAGAGAAACAAAAAGTATCCTTGTGCACAAGATAAGGATAAATTTTGCAAAGAAGTTAAGAAAGGCGAAGGAAGAGTTTACAACTGTCTAGTTGAAAACATGGATCAACTTTCTCCAGAATGTTCTGCGAAATTAACATCCAAAATGGATAAAAAAGAAACTAAACAAAAAGAAAAAGAAGAGAGAAAAGAAAAAAAGAAAGAAGAAAAAGCTGAGAAAAAGAAAGATAAAGAAGGCAAGAAAGAAAAGCCTCCAATCAGCGATTCCGAACTAACGGATTAAGATTCTCTAGTGAAACTGGTTTTGCTAAAACCAAAACCAGTATTGAAATTATATTTTTTTTAATTTTTTTATCAAAATTCTATTATTAAACATTTCCAACGACATTTTTCATCAGAAGAGTGATTCTAAATTTCAATTGAACAGCTATTCACAATATTCATAACACCAATATATTTTTATAATTTTACCTATTTTTTGAAAAAATATGCATTCATATAAAGTAATTTAATGTCAAACTATTAGAGGCTAATAAAATGAATCCTACAAAATTCCAACAAACCAATTTTCATAAATCTGAGACTAGGGGATTTTTTGATTTTGGATGGTTAAAGACACATCATACATTCAGTTTCGGAAGTTACTATGACCCTGAGCGAGTGCACTACGGGGCATTGCGTGTTCTCAACGATGATCGCATTGATGCAGGTATGGGATTTGGAACACATCCCCATGACAATATGGAAATAATTACTATTCCTTGGTTGGGTACTCTTGCTCACAAAGATAGCATGGGAAATATAGAAGAAATCAAAAAGGGTGAAGTTCAGATAATGTCTGCAGGAACTGGGATCACTCACTCCGAATTCAATGCATCTAAGACAAATCCTGCTGGGATATTTCAAATCTGGGTACTTCCTAAGAAACGTGGAATTGCACCGCGGTATGGACAGAAAGCTTTCCCAGCTTCAGAGCGGGAGAATAAATTTCAATTGGTCGTATCGCCAAATGGGGATGATGCGGCTGAGAAAGGACCAGTTTGGATCAACCAAGATGCCTATTTCTCATTAGGCAATTTTACAAAAGGACAAAAGATCGAGTATCATAAGTATATTCCAACGAATCTAGTTTATACTTTTGTAATCAGTGGTTCTATAGAGTCGGATGAAATAAAATTGGAAACGAGAGATGGCTATGGATCTGAATCAGCGAATCAGAATTGGATAGCCCAAGAAGATTCAGAATTGCTTATTATAGAAGTTCCAACTATTGGATAAATTATTTTAAGGTAAAATTTGGATCTAATCCCCAAGCTTTCGCCAAGAGTCTATCGATTCCTTGGTGGAGGTCACCCTTGTAATCGAAGGAATAAGAAATTCCTTGGATCATATTAAGGTTAAGCATACTCACCAATCCATGCATCAAAGTATGAGTAAAGATAGAAACTAAAAATATATCTTCTTCAGAAATTAAATCCGAAGCTTTCATGGCTGCCATTTGATTTAATAATGTTGAAAAAGCTTTTCTCGCAACCTCGAGTAGCTCAGGATATTTTTCTTTATCTGGAAGTTTGGTATTGAATATGATATTGTAAAGCTCAGGGTATTTTGTTGCGAATTCTAAATAATTTTCTTTAAGCTTATGAAATCTTGCTAGCACCGCATCTTTGTTACTTGGTAGTGGTAGATCCTTTTCCAATATTTGAGTAAAAATTCTAAATCCCATCACGCCTAATTCGGAAAGTACATCATCTTTTGTTGCGAAATGTCTGTAGGGTGTTGCATGGGAAATTTTTAAATTTCTAGCAACTTCTCGCATATTGAGAGAATTCACACCTTTTTCAGATATAATTCGTAAGCATTCCTTTAGAATACGATCCTTAATTTTGAGATCTTGGTCATCAGAACCAGAAATCTTATTGATTTTCGCTTTGGTTTTACTCGAAAGTGCCTTTTTAGCAATTGGCTTGGCCATATGACTCATTCTCTCCTGATTGGATATTCTGTAAACTAATCCTATATATTTTATTAAATCGAATTGTCGGTGTCAATAAAATAGTAGATATTGATAATTTAAATGTAGACAATGTCAACACAAAAGATTGCACTGTCAAATTATGGAAAATTCAGATAAAATTCTATCGAAGACTCGATTTTTTTGGATGCTTGGAATTGCAGGAACCTTAATTGGCTTTATTTCATGGTTTACGATTCCAAAGGAAGAAGACCCAAGGTTAAAGCCAAGATTCGGATTTGTGAAATTGATCTATCCAGGAGCCTCTGTTCCTCAAATACAAAAGTATGTTGTAGAAGAAACTGAAAGGGAACTTGCTTCTGTGGAAGCAATTGAGAAAATTTCTACTACCATTCGATCTGGCTTTGCCGGAATTCGAATTGAGTTTAAAGCTACATTGAAAGATGACTCTAAGATTTCGAGATCCTGGGATGAAGTACAAGATGCTTTAGATAAGGCGTACAAAGTGTTCCCTGAAGGTGCACTGGAACCTGATTTAGATCGAAAGCTTGATCAAGAGGCTATGTTAGTTTCCGTTTCAGTTCCTGAGGATAATCCAGTACAAAGTCATGAATGGTTGATTGATTTAGAAAACGAGCTTCTAAAAAATCCTAATGTTTCTAGGATTAGGAGAATTGGTGATGAAGGAAGCCAAATTTCCATACAAATAAATGAACAAAAACTAAGTAATTCTGGATTATCCATTAATCAACTATTAGGTCAAATCCTTCTTGCAAATACACAAATCGCAAGTGGCTACATAGAAACCGATCAAACTCGTATCAATATCCAAGCTACAAATGCATTCGAAAGGCTGGATGAATTAAAAGTTTTCCGTATAGCAACAACAAATGGATATACCGTTCCTCTTGAAAGTCTAGCTAATATTCAATTAGAATTCATATCTCCAGAAGGCGAAGAGATGAGGTGGATGGGCAAAAAAGTCTTAGGCTTAGGACTTGTCTCTAAGAAAGGAATAGATCTACGAAAATTTGGTAGCTCAGTAGAGAAATCTATAGCTGAATTTAAATCTAAATTTTCAGAAACTGAATCTTCTATAAAACCTGAAGTAACAATTATCAATTCACAGCCCGATTACGTGAAAGGAAGATTGAATGATCTATCTTTTTCTTTACTCTCCTCGATAGGACTTCTTTCAATATTTATGATTTTATTTATGGGAATTAGAGTTGGTCTTTCTGTTTCCATTATGCTTCCAGTAATTTCTTTAATTTCATTTGCAATATATTCAGTGATAGGTGGTATATTACACCAAATTGCTATTGCCGCCTTTGTTCTTTCTTTTGGGATTTTGATCGACAATATTGTGGTAATTGTAGAAAGCATCCAAGAAAAACTGGATCAAGGTTTAGATAAGTTCTCAGCAGGTTCTGAAACAATTCGCGAATTCCAAGTCCCCTTATTGTCATCTACCATAACAACGATTGCATCCTTTCTTCCTATGGCATTGGCAAATGACACATCAGCAGAATTTACAGAAGCAATTCCAAAGATTGTGATTATATCATTGATTGTTAGTTTCTTAGCATCCATTTTCCTTAGCCCAAGTCTCTCTATGAGATTTCTCCAAGCAAAGAAAAAATTACCAGAAGGTAGCACAGCCTTAGAAAAATTAGGTCTATCGATTGCTAATGTCTCAATTCAAAAGCCCAAAACCTTACTTCTTTGTTTTTTAGTCTTTCTACTTTTAGATTTTGCTAGTTTTCCATTTATGAAATTTAAATTTTTCCCATCAGCAGATAGAAACCAAGCTATATTAGAACTTTCTTTTCCTGAAGGAACAGCGTATTCAAAAACAAAACGAACAGTAATGGATTTAGAAAATAAATTAAATGAACTAGATGGACTAAAAGGAATCGCTTCATTCATAGGAAGGTCAACTGCCTATTTTTATTATAATCTTCCTCAAAAACCAAATGCACCACATCTTTCTCAGATTTTATTGATTTCGAATTCGAGTGTTTTTCCTTTAGAATTGGAAAATCAAATCAAAGAAATTGCTCAGGAAACGGGAGCTAGAATACGTATGAAAAGTTTAGAACAGGGTCCTCCTTTAGAAGCATCGATCATAGTTCGAGTTTACCATTCAGACAACGAATTCTGGAAGAATAAGCTTTATGAGTTTACTAAAGATCTTAACCAGGAAGATACAGTCGCATTAGCTTGGACAGAATCGATAGGAATTCAAGAGAAAATTTTATTTGAAACTGATGATGCCGAATTGGGAGAATTAGGTGGAACTAGAAGGGACGTTTCACTTGGACTTCTTAAATCGACTTACGGCATACCAGCCGGATTTTTCAAGACAGGAAAAGAATCTGTCCCCATTAAGCTTACTTCTATTAATAAAGAATTAACGAATTTAAACTCCCTCAATAATTCATTAGTTGTTCAAACTCCCGAAAGAGCTATCTCTGCCTCTCGAGTAACTAAGATAAAAAAAGAGAACTCAGAAGCAATTCATACTCTATACAATCGGAAATCCTATGTTTCTATGATGGTAGATCTTAAGCGTTCCGAAAATCCTTCTCAACTCACTTCGCGTATATCAGATATGTTAATAGAAAATGGGCTTAGTCCTGGCGAAGATTTTGAATTCGACGGTGAACAAGGAAATAGCCAAGAATCTAATTCAGCCTTGATGGAATCTCTTCCAATTGGAATGACTATACTGCTAGCAACACTTATGTGGCAGTTCAATAGTTACCGTTTGCTTTTGATTATTCTGACAACAGTCCCTACGGCCTTCTTAGGTCTGGTTCCAGGTCTAGTAATCTCAGGACAACCCTTTGGTTTTCTACCACTTCTAGCATTATTTGCCTTAATTGGAATTGCAGTAAACAATGGAATCATACTGATTGATAAATTTCAATCCTCCATGGCAGAAGGAAGTTCAGCTAAGGATGCGGTTCGTGTTGGAGTGAGCTCTAGGCTTAGACCCATTTTACTAACTTCAGGCTCAACTATACTGGGTATGATCCCTTTGGGATTTTCATCATCAACTCTTTGGCCACCTTTTGCTTGGGCTATGGTTTCTGGTCTTCTGGTATCATCGGTATCGACATTATTTATAATTCCAAGGCTATATCTAATGTTCTACGACAACGATACACAAAGTAAATCAATTCAATATTCAGAATCAATTGTTGATTCTAATCAATTACAAGAAAAAGGAAAGAATGAAAAATCGAAGAAAGGTTCTTTCCGATTTAAAAATCCACTGGCAGGTTTAATGATGATCTTCTTCTTTTCCACATTGACTTCAAATATCCAATCTCAAGATCTTGAATTAGGTCTTGAAGTTCTGAATCCAAACAATCAAAAGATTACTAATTTAACTAAAATTAAGCGAATGAGTTTAAGTGAAATAATGGAAGAAGCAAAGAATTCTTCTCAAGCAAAAGCCGCCTATCATGAAGCTGCCCAAGCAAAAGCAGTTGTGCAAGAAGCCAAAAGAGGAACATACTTACCCAAGATTGGTCTCTATGGTGAAAGAGTCTTTCGAGATAAAGACCTTTATCTTGAAACACCGGCCGGAAATAGTAATTTTGGAAATAGAAATTTTAACCAAACAGGCTTAGAACTCTACCAACCTCTTTGGAATGCGAAGAATATGTACAACCTAATCCCATCTGCTGAACTTATGGCTGAGGCGGCTCGAAAGAAAGCTGTATGGGAAGGTAAAAGCGCTCAGTTTAATGCAATCAATTCTTATATTGATTGCGCTGGCTTAAAGATTAGATTGAATTCTTTTGACCAAAGAATTTCAAATTTAAATTCGCTTAACAAGGAAACAAGAAGACTAGTGAATAATGGTAAGGCAAAAGAAATTGATTTATTAAAGATCGATACCTCAGTTAAAAATTTAGAACGAGCCAAACTAAGTTTGACTAATCAATATAACACCTGTACGCTTAATTTAGGAAGATTATTAGGAAAAGATTATTCAATCGAACCCATCGAAGAGTCTGTACCTTTTGCTAAGATCATTGCAAAGGATTCTTTATCTAAAACAAATCATTTATCCACTAAGTCAATAGAGCAGGATTTAGATTTACCTTCCGGTTCGAAGTGGCCCAGGGAAGACCTGGAGGCTTTTTCCTTACAAATAGATGCTCTAGTAAAGGAAAAGTCCTCCTATGATGCTGAGAACCTACCCGAAGTTTATGCAAAGGGAAATCTTGTGTATTCTGACCAAGCAAATATAAATCCATTTACATACTCACAGGTTGCAGTTGGTGCTAAATGGACAGTCTTTGATGGAGGAATCCGTTCTACTAAAATTCAACAAAAGGAAGAAGAAATAAAAAAACTCAAAGAACAATTTTTGGATGCAATGAGAAGTATAGAAATTTCCAAAAAGGATTGGAAAGGAAGAATACTATCTAATTCTGAAAATTTAAAAAATTTAGAAGAAGAATTAGATTTAATTCTAAAAAGGAGTAACTCTGAACGGCAAAGAGCTAGGTCAGGAAGGAGCTCAATTGCTACCTTTTATGAAATTCAAGATATGTTCTATGAAACTGAGCAAAATTCTAAATTAAACGAATGGGAGTTGTTAAGGTCAAAAATTGGTTATATGTATTCCTGTGGCAATTTAGAAAAAATAGACTAATTCCTATTAAACGAAAAACTGATACTGGAAACAGCTGAACCGGAACATTAGGTTTCGGTTTTTTATAATAGATTATAAAATTTTTTTTAGCTTGGAAATTTAATTTTTGAAACTATTATAATCTAAATCACTGGACTTTCTTAAAGGCCTGGCTATTTTATTCCTATGCAAGAAATTTCCTCTAAATCTCCTGAAGAAAGTCAAGTTACAACAAGATATATTGTTATGCCAGACCATGCAAACCACTATGGAACAGCTTTTGGTGGTGTGATCATGTCTTGGATTGATATGGTTGCGGCTATGGTTGCGCAAAGACATTGTGGAATGGAATCCGTTACTGCAAGTGTTGATCGCTTAACATTTATTACACCTATAAATGTTGGAGATCATGTCGTCTTAAAGGGTTCAGTTAATTTCACTGGAAAATCTTCTATGGAAATAGGCGTTCAGGTAACTAAAGAAGATCCCTATAATAATAAAGTTGTACGCGCCACTACTGCCTACCTAACTTTTGTCGCTCTTGATGCCAATAAAAGACCCTGCCAAGTCCCCAAGCTAATACCTCAATCCATAGATGAAATTCGCCGTTTTGAAAATGCTAAATTGAGAATCGAATCTATGCGTGATCTTTCCAAGAAGCTTAAACTTAAGAAAGAGGTTTTTTCCTAAAGAAATGAATGTAAAAAGTATTGCAAAAATATTTATTTCAATTCTAATCTAATATAGTCATAATAGTAGAGGTTTTTTTATGATAGATTCAAAGATTAAGCTAGCAAAATTTTTAACAAAGACTGCAGACCGTATAGAAGAAGGAGCAGATTACTCCTGGGGGCACTTAGGTAAATGCAATTGCGGCCATCTTATCCAGACCATCACTCAATTATCACCTGCATCTATCCATAGGGTCGCCTTACATCCAACTGGTGAGTGGACTGAACTTGCGAATGACTACTGTCCTACTTCTGGACTTGAGATGAATAGTTTAATTGAAAGTCTCTTGGATGCTGGAATTTCCAATGATGAAATCAGGCACTTAGAACATCTCGATGATCCAAAGATCCTTAAGAGATTACCTAAAGAAAGATCTTACTTAGAAAGAAATAGTAAGGTTGATGCTATTTTATATTTTAGAATCTGGGCAGAACTTTTGAAGGAAGACGTCATCAATTCTCATGATGAGATGAAACAAAAAGTTTCACTAAGAGTTGAGGATGCAAATATTCAATTTGTTTCGCCTAAAGAGTTCGTAGAACTTTAATTATTAAAAGAAATATTTAAAGATCTTCAAAGATTTTAAAAAGCTATTTGATCATCCTTCACTTTGATCGATTGTTTTTTAAGCTGATCCATTGTTTTTATGATAGATGAACTCCGATACTTTCATTGCCTGTTTCAATTGCAATGGATCATGAGTTCGAATAAAATCCACACCATTTTCGTAGCAATACATTTCTGCTGCTAATGTAGCAGCAGATCTATCCAATGGTGGAATATTTCCTATAGCTGCAGTTAGAAATGATTTTCGAGATACAGAAATTAGCACTTTGGAAAATTCTTTTTTGAATCTATTGATTTCCCTTAAGACACTGAAACTAAGATTTGCATCAGCTCCTAAGAAGAATCCCATACCTGGATCAAATATTATTTTATCTTCGGGAATACCTTTGGATACTAGAATGTTTCTTTTCGCTTCAAAAAATGTACAAATTGTATCCATAATGCTTTCTGGCTTGAGAAGAGAATCCTTGATTGCTTTATCCGTTTGAGAATGTGAATACATCAATATAATATTAGGAATATAATCGGATGATTGCAAAATTTCAATACACTCTTCACTACGAAGTGCAGTAATATCATTCCAAAAATCAATTTTATACTCTATGGCTTTTCGCAGCACGCCAGGTCGGAAGCTATCAATAGAAATTTGTTGTCCAACTGGAAAATCCTTTTGGATAGTTTGAATTAACTTTTCCAGCCTAAGCCATTCGATTTCTTCTGGAACAGGTTCTGCATCAGGATTAGAGGATTGAGCGCCGAGATCAATAATTCCAGCACCTGATTGAGCAAGAAATTTTGCTTGAAGGATAGCATTCTTGGACTCTATGTATTTTCCACCATCGGAAAAAGAATCTTCAGTAAGGTTTAAAATACCCAGTATCTCGCAGTTCTGCATTGTACCAGTAAGAAATACTCGACAGGAAATTCCAATATTTTCCGATAATTAGACCAGAGTATGTTGAAAAGTAATTTCTTCAGATTTTCTATCCTCTTTCTACTTTCTTTGAGCTATATGATTTTCTCGGAAGATAGAAATTCCCACAGACCTTTTATGGAACCTCTGAATACTCAGAATGTAGAATACAATCCAGTCATTAGCCCTAAAGGGAATTACCTAGTTTTTCAATCCAATCGTCCCGGTGGTAAAGGAGGGATGGATATTTGGATTTCTGAAAATAAAAATTTTCCAAATCGAATAAAATTTCCTGAATGGAAGCCGCCAGAAAATTTTCAAGAACTGAATTCTGAATCCTTTGAGGGATTGTTTTCTATTTTATTCAACCAAGAAAATGATAAACCTGAAGAAGTCTATTTTACTTCCTTGAAGTCGGCTACTCGAGATGGTTACAAAGGCTTAAATATTTATTTTACAGATAGAATTGAAGGATCCAAAAATTGGAAAAATCCAATTCATCTAAATGAAATCAATTCAAATTTTAATGATCGTATGCCCGCTATTTCTCCTGATGGAAAAATTCTTATCTTTAGTTCAGATCGTCCTGGTGGATTTGGAGGATTTGATTTATGGATTTCGTTTCGGTACGATAGAAATGAAAAGTGGTCAGAGCCAATTAATTTAGGTAATCGTATTAATACTTCCTTCAATGAAATTGCACCTAGTTTTCATTGGGATGGTGAAACATTATATTTTAGTTCAGATCGTTCGGATTCAGAAAAGAAGTTTAGAATTTTAAGATCAAATTGGATGGAATCAGATCTCTGTCGAACAGAAGGTTTTGAAAAATTACTTTTACCTTACCGACAAGAATGTTGGGAAAATCCTGCTGAGCTAGGCTTTCCTTTTAATACTCAATTTTTTGAACCCGAGACTTCTGTTGGAGCATTTGATCGATATGATCCTAAAATTCCTTTGAGTGATTATCGCTTTAGTGATAATGAAGGGATATCCATTAGTTCTGATGATCTTTGGGTGTATTTTGCTTCTAATAGACCTGGCGGACTGGGTCAGTTTGATATCTATAGATCACCTATGCCAGATGATATGAGAAAGTCCTATGAATTTATTTTCAATGGTTTAGTCTTAGATGGTTCAGAAAAGCTTATGATAGGAATCGATTCAACACTCAAAATTTATGAGGAGACAAAACCTTTTAAAGTTATCACCTCATCACGTATAGGTGGAGAACTGAAACCAATCAATAAGGCTGATAAGGTTAAGAATTTTGAAACAGTATTAAAGACAGGACGCATGTATAGGGTAGAAGTTAGCTCGCCAGGATTTTACCCTACAGAATTGATAGTTGACCTGCGAGGTAATATAGGTCGTGGAAAATCTCGATACGAGACCATTGTTTTAGAAAAAATCAAACCAGTTCAGCCAAAAGTCGAAGGAATCGAATTTGCTGTCTATGATAAGAAAACAGAAGAGCTTATTCCAAATTCAAAAATTAAATTATTCACATCAACAATTAAAGAAGGAAGTAAATTAAGTTCTGAAAATGGAATTTATACTTTAATAAATTACCCTGAAGAAGACTTTGAATTACAAGCTCAAGCAGAAGGCTATAAAACAGATACCTTCTTTTATGAACTAAAAGAAATACCAGATTTAGTTGGAAAATCAAATAAATTATTTCTTACTAATTTAAAGGATATAGATAAAGTATTTGCTACTATAATTTATTTCCCAACAAATATAGCTGAATTATCAACAGATGATAAAAATAAATTAAATCTTTTGGCAAGTTATATGATTTCACATCCAAAAGAGATATTAGAAATTGGCGGTCATACCGACAATGTTGCAACGAAAGAGTATAATATAAAATTAAGTCAAACACGTGCTGAAAGTGTCAAAAGATACCTACTAGCTAAAGGAATTCCTGAATCTAGAATGAAAATTAAAGCATATTACTATTCACAACCTGCTGAGGATAACTCAACAGAGCAGGGAAGAGCTAAAAATCGAAGAGTTAACTTTAAAAAAGTGGAGTAAGTGTATTTTTATTCTTTAAAAATACGTCTATAGAACTTATGACTCAATTGAGAGATTTAAAACCTCGAATTTGGAAAAGTGTTACTGAAAAGGAATTAATTGATAAATTAATTATTGAGAAGTTTTCCAAAGAAGCGGGTATTATCAAAGCGAAAGATAATTCTAGACCTCGTGCAAAATTTATTTCAAAGAAACCTAATGGTCTATATGTTATTAAACTAGATGCTAACTTAGATATTGAAGATCCATCGGCTTCTATTTATACAACTAAAGAAAAACAAATTGAACTTAATTTCAAAATCGTCCAAGCAAAAGATGACTTACTTCTCATTGATCCAATTTCGATTCACATAGCAGAACACGACCGACGTAGCAAGAGAATTACTGATTTATTAGGAAAGGTTACGGGTGGTAACTTTCTTATTACCAAGGAAAATTTAGATGAGAGTAAAATCTTTGGAGTTTCATCATTGGTATTAATCCAGGATATCCATAAAAGACTGCTGCATGATTTTCCTAATTCAAAGATAATTCTAGCAAGCCAAACATCACTTAGCGATGAGGTTGAATCTACTTTTCGAAACAAAAAGCCAATTTTTATCACTGATACAAAATCAATGACTTCTTTGGATTCTGAAGGTATTCATGACCTCAAAGATGAATATGAAGAAGAAATGGTATTAGAAGATAAGATTGCAGAATTCAAAAGTAAAAAAATATCCTCCTTTGTCATTTATCCAATTATAATTCCTTTTGGACCGAATCGCCCTTTCGCATTTTTAACTCTGGAAAATGATGTCGGTTCTATTCCCGAATCAATTCTTGGATTATATAAAGAAGTTGAATCTACATTTATGGCAAGAATCATGGATTCTAATACATATACTGTTGATGTAAAACAAAATATTATTAATGCATCCTTGCAGGGCTTGGCAATAGAAGTGAATGATCCGAGAATTCGGAATGCAATTTCTGTGAAACCAGTGCTTACATTGGATTTGAATTTTAAAATGCAAGCGCCTATTCGGATTGCATTAGAAGTTCGGCATATTTTTAACGCTGGTGAATATGATATTATAGGCTGTGAAATTGTTGGGTTTAGTGGAGATCCTGAAGGCCTTAAGAAGTATAAGTCTTATTTAGAATTTATTCAAACGATTTAATTCGGTGAACCACACTATCCGAATTATCGGATGGTGACTGAGTGAAAGAAAAAACTGAAAAATTAACTACTGCTGGATACAAAGGAACTCGTGATTTTTATCCTGAGCTTATGCGTATTCGGAATTATATATTCAATGTAATGCGATCGGTTGTTGAATCATATGGGTACGAAGAATACGATGGTCCGATGATTGAATCCTTAGATTTGTATAGAGCTAAGACAGGCGAAGAAATCGTAGGTAAGCAAATCTATGATTTCATAGACAAAGGCGGACGTGAAGTTGCAATCCGTCCAGAGATGACTCCAACGCTGGCTCGTATGGTTGCAGGCAAACTCAGGGAACTTCCAAGACCTATACGATGGTTTTCCTTTCCTAATCTCTGGAGATACGAACAACCTGGACATGGTAGACTTAGAGAACATTGGCAATTGAATGTGGACATCTTTGGTGTTGATTCTAACTCGGCAGAACTGGAAATACTTAAACTAGCTTGTGATATTTTGATTGCATTTGGCGCAGATAAATCCATGTTCCAAGTCAAAATTTCTCATCGAAAGATTCTTGATGGCTTCTTCCAAGGAATGAATTTAGATCCTTCTAAATCACAAGAAGTTTCAAAAATCTTGGACAAAAAGAACAAGATCACACAAGAAGAATATATAGCCGAAATCCAGAAGACAATTCCAAAGGTTCCCAATGCTGATAAGAGTATTGATGCATTCTTAAACTCTGATTTGGATTCCTTGGATAAAATTCCTGGCTTATCAGCAGAGTTAATTGCTGAGATTAAAGATTTCTTCGCTAAGATAGAGAAAATCGGTCTTGGAGATATTGTTCAATTTGATCCATCTATTATTAGAGGGTTCGATTATTATACGGGATATATTTTCGAGATTTATGATTCTTCACCTAAGAACAAACGTTCCTTATACGGTGGTGGACGTTATGATAATTTGATTGGTTTATTCACCAATGATGCTGTTTCTGGAACAGGGTTTGGATTAGGGGATGTCACTCTTCAAAATTTTCTGGAGACGCATGATCTCCTTCCCATATTAGGCCGAGAAGATATTATTTGCATACCTATACTTTCAGAAGAAATTTCTACTGATATTTTTTTAATAGCAGATGAAATTAGAAAGGTTGGTTTAAAATGTGAGATGTTTCTCAATCCAGATCAGAAATTTGGAAAGCAAATTTCTTTAGCAGAGAAAAAGGGATTCAAGCATATTTTAATCTGTGGGCCAGATGAACTAACTAAGGGAATTGTTTCCTTAAAAAATCTTGAATTACGATCACAAATTGAAATCCAAAGATCAGAGTTGGTTTCTACTTTGTTAAATGAATTCTCTGGAAAGAAAATTTGAAATTAGATTTTACAATCTCTCATTGGATTAAAAATAATTTTCCAACGGAAACTCTTCGTAGAATCTTAGGCAGATGGAATAGGGGTGAGGTATTTTTAATAATTTTACTTCCCATTCTATATTTTGCAGATGGGTTTAGGCCTTTTTGGCCTGCATTAATTTACATTGCAATTGTAGCATTTTTAAATGATCGTTTTGTACTCTTTCTTAAGAAGGTAGTATCTAGAGGAAGACCACTTATTTCTGTAGCAGGAAAGTTAGATTCTAATCCAGATATGAAGCATTCATTTCCTTCGGCACATTCAGCAAATTCTATGGTTGTTGTAATTGTTTTGGTATTTGCTTTCCAGTTGCCAGCGTGGATTTTTATTTTCACATTTCTCGCCGGACTTGGTAGGCTCTTAAGTCTGCATCATTTTTTAAGTGATCTTATCGGTGGATGGATTGTTGGTTTTGTTGTAGGATTGCTAGCAGTAGTATTTTGGAATTTTCTAGTAACTCAAGATTTTTTTATTAATACTTTTCTTACGTAACAATCCGAGACTTGATTTAGGTATAGTGATTGTAGATGGATTGCCATCACTTACAAATGCAATTCCAGGTTTTTGAATTTCAACTAACATTCTTTTTATTCCAGCTTCATTTGCATGTATCCTTCGAATATGCATAGCATCAAAATCTTTGTGTTCAGGAACGAAGCTAAACCTATTCGAATAATCAAAGATATTAATATTTTTATAGCTTTGACCTTTGTAACTTCCCTTTAGCAATCTTGGGCGCTCAGATTCATTTGGATAAATTCCAAACGGAAGAGCCAAAGAAGTCATTTTGTGATTCGGAAGAAATTTTTGTACAAATTGTTCGCATTGAACAATTTGTTCTTCTATTTTCGATGAGTATTTTTTTAGATTCGCATGCCAGAGAGTATGATTTTCAATATCATAACCATTTGCGAGTAGATAATCTAGCTTTGCTTTCTTAAATTCTTTTTGACCAAATAAATCATTGGGACTTTTTGCACCTGGTGTTACAAAGAATACACCCTTGGGTTTAAAATAAGGGTATTTTTTCTTAAGACTTTCTATGATACCTATCCCGGATGTTGGAAGAATTTTGCCATTCTTGTCCATCTCAAATTGAGATATGGAAGAATCATCAAAGGTAAGTAGGATAGGAATACTACCTTTCGGTGCTTGGATATTGCCAGAAGTGAACTCATCTAGGCTAAGAAAATGAAATTTATTTTCTATAAAATAAATTAGATCCTTTCGAAATCCTTCTCTAGAACGGGAATATTCTGTATCAGTTTCACCTATCTTGTGGTAGGTGATGATTGGAATTTTACCTAATTCATTAATAGGTAAATTAGAAATAGGTTTTGCCTGAGCATAAATGGGAAGACTTATGCTCAGTAAAATTAATAGTCTTCTAAATTTAAAATTAACCAGCGAGTGCATCCAAGGTAGGTTTGTGGCGGATTTCAGAATTATGAGCTATGCAAGTTCCAGCTATTACCTCATCTTCAAAATTTAGATTCACTTGGTTCTCTACCATCAATAGCTTCAAGAAATTAAAGATATTTTTGGCAAACATTTTGCTAGCATCGGATGGCATAGTTGACGGAAGATTGGAATTTCCTATGATACTCACACCTTTATGAATTACTGTTTCATTGTCTTTAGTAAGCTCTGTATTTCCGCCCATGATGGAAGCTAAATCTATTATTACAGAACCAGGTCTCATTTCATCTATCATTGCTTTGGTGATAAGAATAGGAGCTTTCTTCCCTGGGATAAGAGCAGTAGTTATAATAATATCAGCCTTTGTTGCAAATTTGTGAATTGCCTCTGCTTGGCGCTTCTTGTAGTCATCGGATTGTTCTACAGCATATCCGCCTGCAGAGCTCGCATCAGCTGCACCTTCGACTTCGACAAATTTTGCACCAAGACTCATTACCTGCTCTTTCACTTCTGGACGAGTATCGAATACATCAACAACTGCACCCAGTCTTCTTGCCGTAGCGATCCCTTGCAATCCCGCAACACCAGCACCAATTATTAGTACTCGAGATGGAGTTATTGTTCCTGCAGCAGTAGTAAGCATTGGGAAAAATCGACTAGTATGAGTTGCAGCTGTTAGTACGGCTTTGTAACCAGCTACTGTTGCTTGTGAAGATAGAACATCCATAGACTGAGCACGTGTTATACGAGGAATAGTATCTAAGCTATAGAGAGTAAGTCCTTGGTCATTTAATTTTTTAACTTTGTCTTTATTATAAACTGGCTGGAAAAGAGCCATTACAGATTGACCTTTTGTCAACTTCTCAGTAACGGATTCATGAGGAAAATGGATACATGTAATAAGATCTGAATTCTGAAGAATGTCTTCTCGTTTAGCAACTTTTGCGCCAGCTGCTTCATATTCTTTATCATTATGAAATGCCTTATCGCCTGCACCTGTTTCAATGCTAACTTCCACACCAATTTTCTTTAAGGCATCAATCATATCAGGAGTGATGGACACTCTGTTCTCATTACTTTCTTCTTTTATTATTCCTAATTTCATAATAATCCTACTTTTCGTTTATAGCTTTTTTAAAATATTCAATAGTTTTCAACAAACCTTCTTCTAAAGGAACTGTATGCTTGAAATTTAATTCTTTCTTAGCGAGCGTTAAATCAGGTTTACGTCGAGTAGGATCATCGGAAGGTAGATCCTTGTAAATGATTTTAGATGCAGATTTTGTGAGGCTTACTACTTTTTCAGCCAATTCTTTAACAGTAAACTCTCCATCATTTCCTAGATTTACTGGGCCAATAAAATTATCTTTATTCATCATCGAGATAATTCCTTGAACTAAATCATCTACATAACAAAAGGATCGAGTCTGAGAACCATCACCATAAATAGTTATATCATTACCTTGAAGAGCTTGAACTATAAAATTACTTACGACTCTGCCATCGTCGGCTAGCATATTTGGTCCATAAGTGTTGAAAATTCGTATAACACGAATTTCGACATTATGATTTCTGTGGTAATCGAAACAAAGTGTTTCAGCAACCCTTTTTCCTTCATCATAGCAGGAACGAATACCTATCGTATTTACATTGCCCCAGTAAGTTTCTTTCTGTGGATGTTCTAAAGGATTACCATAAACTTCACTAGTGGAGGCTTGCAGAATTCTAGCATTTACACGTTTAGCAAGACCAAGCATATTCAAAGTCCCCATCACATTGGTCTTAATGGTTTTGATTGCATTGGATTGGTAGTGAACTGGAGAAGCAGGGCAAGCCATATTGTAAACTTGATCAACTTCTAATTTAATAGGATCAACTATGTCGTGACGAATGAATTCGAAATTTTCAAAATCATGTAAGTGAGAGATATTTTTCTTTCTGCCTGTATGAAGGTTATCAAGACAGATAATTTGGTTGCCTTCTTTCAAAAGACGCTCACATAAATGAGAACCGATAAATCCAGCTCCCCCAGTTATTAAAATTCTTTTACCCATATGCTTCTAGGACATTTCAGAATCTTTCTGAATTCCGTCCACCAATTCTCCAGAGAGTGGTCTACCATTCAAATCTAAGCCTTTTGAGAGGAACCAGTCAATAACTTCTGGAGTTAATTCTCCTGGAAACATTTCCTGAAAGTCATCTGGCATTATAGAATTAGAATGATTCATGTCTGTGCCAAAATGTTCTTGATCTGAATGATATATTCCTCGCTTAACATAAGTATAGATGAAACCAATTCCCATCATTGACCAAGTTATTGCTATTAAGTAACCCAATATTAAAACAGAAGGAGGGGGTGTAGTATGTTGTGAACTGTTATAGCCTGTTAACCAATAAGCCAAGATTCCAGCATCTGTTTGATGTATTGAATCTGTAAAATCTGAAAGATCATATATACTATAAAGAGAAAAGGTAGTTCCTAAAAATACTAGAAAGATCGAAGAAATTTGCTGCCCTAAAAACGCTGCAAAAAGTATCGCGATCGACCAAGCTATTCCAACAGTATAAGTAAACTCTCCTACATTTGCATATTTTAATGTGATAAGAAATACAATGATTCCGAAAATGATCAGAGTAGATTTTGTATTAACTCCAACTAAGCCACGATAAAGAAGAACAGCTCCTATTAAGGCTGTACCTAAATATCCAGCTGATACAACAAAAAGAAAAGAACCTCGTACAGCAGAAGGTATTGCAACAGTTTGACCAGATTGATTTCCATGTATGGTTATATTTCTTACTTCTCCCCCAGTTAGTAAGGCAGCTATAGCATGGCAAATCTCATGAACGAGAACAACAAATTCTTTTGTATAATTCATAAAGGGATGATCCCAAAATGAAATGAAGCTCAAGATTATGGAGAGAAAGATAGTAAAATAAAATGTTCTTGTCGACATCTAGTTTATTATCGGAGTATTTTAATTAAGAGAATAGTTTTATTGCTATGAAACTTGAATCATCTGAAAGATCTTTTCCCTTTCTGTATAGGTCTAGTTTTTCTTGTAAAAGCAGAGGAAGTTCTGATGCACTCAAAGAAGGATTCATTTTTAAAAATTCATTTAAAGAATCTTCTCCAAACATGGAATCTGATTCTCCAAATGTTTCTGTAACTCCATCTGAATATAAAATGAGTTTCTGGCTTGGAAGAATCTTTAATTCTTGTATTAGATATTCTGTTGATAAAATTCCTAATACTCTTTGCGTCTTAGAATAGAATTCCATGTTTCCATTATTTTCCAATAGTATTAGATTTGGATGACCGGCATTTATAAATTGAAATTGACCCGTAGAAATATCCAGAATTCCTCCTAGTAAGGTCATAAATTCATTTCCGCCATACTTCATCATAAGGAAATTATTTATCTGAAGAAAAATAGTTTCTAAGCTAGCGGAGCTATCAAGTAGTTCACGAATGATTGATTTAATAGCCGTTACGATGTACCCTGTTCCGAGTCCATGACCAGAAACATCACCTAAAAAAATTGCAATTTTATCATGACTTAAATTAATGATATCCATATAATCTCCACTAATCTCTACTGCAGGAATAGAAAAGTATCCAATTTCGATTTTATCAGACACAGGCTGGTCAACTAAATTCAAAGTGTGATCTAATATAGAAGCGAGTTGTAGTTTTTTTTGGATTTTCTTTTTCTCAATTTCATCAGCTAAAAGAGTATAATTGTCTAAAAGCATCGATGTCAATCTCGAGACCTCTCGAATATATCTTAGCTCACCTAAACTAAAATTCTGCTTATCAATTTTTTCACCTATTAAAAGTATAGCTTTGTTCCGTCTTTTTTGGTTAGAGTCTCGGATAGGAAATGCAATTTGAACTTCCATATCAGTTAAGTAGTTGTATAATTTTTCTCTTAAGCCAACTCCATATGCTAGGTGAGCAGTAACTGTGACTTCTTTAGATTTTTGAAAATAATTCCAGATATCTGAATTGGATGAAATTCTTGTAAAATTAATATTTCTTAGATCAACATTAGGGAATTGGTCACCTGGAATCAATATGGTAATTTGTGTAACATTCATAGTCTCTAGCATAGATCTATTGATTGTGGAGACCACAGATTTGACTGAAATAGGTGATGTAATTAAAAGGTTGATCCGATCTAAACTAATTGATAAATGAGGGTTTTTAATAAAGCTCCAATAGTTTACAAAAACACGAAAGGAATTCCTTAAAGGCAGAAGATAAAAGATTATTATGAATAGGAAAAAGAAATTAAAATATCTCGAATCAGAAAGAATTTGAAGAGATATATTTTTATTTAATATATAAACTAATAAAGAATAACTTCCAACTACAGTTCCTACAAGTAGGATTGTTATTGCTGTAGGAGAGAAAAATATCTGCATAGGAACAAAGCTGTATTTATAGGTTCCATAAATGAATGAAACTAGAAAAACTAGAAAAAAAATTAATATAAAATAACGATCCAATTGAAGTAAATTCAATGGATCGGAAAATAAAAATATAAGAGGAACTAGAAGAATTATAAGTAGTGAAAAGATTAAAGATATTTTTCTTCTAGAGATATCATTTAAATTTTTATCACGAATTACATCCAAAAGATTCCATATTATACATGTTATTGTTGAAATTAATATTAGTATTAATCCGACAGCAGCTATTTTTACCTGAATAACATAGTTCTCCGATTCTGTATGAACCATGAAACCCATAATACAGGAAATAATAATCTGAGGAATCGTCCATTGAGTTGGAATCTCTTTGCCTCTAAATCTATAGGATAAATTCCAAAGCATAAAACCAATTATATAAAGTAAAAATACAAGAACTGAAAAATACTGTTCAAATGCCAAATATAGAAAATTGGTAAAGAGTAAGCCTGAGAGAGTAATAAAAAAAATAAATATATAGTTATCCCTTATGGAATAAAAAAATAAGACGGCTATGATAAATGAAATTAATGAGGAGATAAGATCTATGAAGAATAGTTTTGCTATTTTAATCTTATTTATATGCAAAAAGAAAAAATTTCCTATTTTTAATTTATTATTTTTATTATAAATTCTAACTTCATGTTCAGCAAAATTGAATTTTGAATTTAAGTCTTTCGCATAACTTACATCTTCTATTGAAATTTTATGACCCCAATATTCTTTATAGTTAGGATTCACATTTACAATCTGGCCATTCGGGAAAAAATAAACTGGTAACCTATAAATATTATTTTGGCTACCGAGAAATACTGTGGTAAATATTAGAAAGAAAAATATTGAACTTGCAATAACAACTAATAAATTTCTCATGTCTTACCAATCCGTAGAAATTTATTTCCTTTTACTTCAATAATTATAGGAAATTGATAAGCTGCTATTAAATTCTTCCATCCCATGGAAATTAAAGGTTTATTGGGATTTATTTCAGAGTATACTTTGAAAATATTTCCTTCTACTAAAATTTCTATATCAGAATCATCTATTATTTTTCCTATCAAATATCCATACTTATCTTTCCAATTAGATTTCTCAAACGCAGATTGAATAAGAGTTTTAATTTCCACAAATGAACTAACTTTCAAGTAACCTAATTTAGCATAAAGTTTTCCAAGAATATGTGAGTGAAGCAGACCAGCACTTCGCTCAGGTCCACCTGAGGAAATAATTATAAATTGCCAAATTTTATCTTCAACCTGATAAAATTCTATTAAAGTGTAAAAATCATTCATCAGTAAGGAAATATCTAAATTTTGAATTTTAGGTATTTTTACTTTTTGCAATAAATTTTGGATTCTAATTGCAGATTCATTTTCTTGTTTGTATTTGATATTTTCAACAATTTGAAGTGAAAGGTTTTTATTATGGATTACTAAAGCAGATTGACTTGAAAGTAGAGCTAATTGCTTTTGAGCCTCTAGATCAGGAATACTTGAAATTGCAAGGAAGCCAAATATCTTTTCCCGAAATAGAAATGGAATAATAAAATCAGCTCTAAGAGATACAAAGATAGAGTTGATTTCAGGTAAAGATAAAGTCTCAGAGATACTTGCGCCATTTTTATATTTTAAAAGATATTCAATTAATTTATTTAGTTCAGAGTTCTCTCCTTTCCTTGGGATTTTCTTCTGACGACCTCTTTTATAATTATAGATGTCAAAGCTTCTATCTTCTTTTAGAATACCTAATCTTCCTGAATTTGCTCCAGAGATTTTTACCATATCCGGAAATACAGATTGAATTAGAGAATTTAAATCGAATCTTTTGTAAGCTAGGCGAGATGTATAGGAATCTTCGACTAGATATTCTGATAGGAATTTATTCTTTAGAAAAAGTAATGACTTCTCTACGATAGGTAAATATAAAAGAATGCATATTGTTAAAGTTGAGACCATTCCAATTTCATATCGAAATCTTATATCGAACGGTATCTGGGATAATAAAATTTTATAAGTCAGGAAACTAAGAATTACGAAGACTGCTCTTATCGTTCCTACTATTAAAAATCTTTTAAGTTGGTAACCTGTTAATATAGAAAAAAAGTTCACTTTAACTAATGTCACCTAAGTAGTATAATATGCATTTTCTTGGATATAGCCTTCTGTAAAATCACAGCCATAAAACTCTTTACTAGAATTTCCCATTCCTAATTTCACAGTGACATGGATTTCAGAATTTTCTTTTAAGTAAGTGCTAAGTAGGACTTTTTGTTCATTATCTGCTTCTTTAACTGACAGTTCCCCAAAGAAAATTTCTAGATTTTCATAAGGTATCGGTTCATCGAATACCTTGCCAATTGCCATCACCAATCTTCCCCAATTAGGATCGCCACCATAAATCGCTGTTTTGACCAGCGGTGAATTCAGTATAGATTTTCCTATTTTGATTGCCTGTGTCTCATTTTTTGCTGACTCCACTTTAACTATAATTAACTTAGTTGCACCTTCGCCGTCCATTGCAATCTTCTTAGTTAAGTCTAAACAAATCTCATGCAAAGCCTTTCGAAAAATAGCAGAGGGCAATACTCCTGCCTTACCAGATGACATCATGACAACTGTGTCACTTGTGGATGTATCAGTATCAATAGAAAGACAGTTGAAAGTTTCATCTACACAAGATTTTAATTCTGAATAAAGATCTTCTTCAGAATCCCAATCGGATAGTATATAACAAAGCATGGTTGCCATGTTAGGTTCAATCATACCTGCGCCTTTTGCCATTCCGTAGATTACGCCACTTTTTCCATTGAAAGATATTTCTCGGGAACTTATTTTTGAAACTTTATCGGTAGTTAGTATGGCGTTAGCAACTTCTTCAAGATTACCTTCTTTTAAGTTATCCTTAGCTTCTGAGCAGGCCTTTAGGATCTTATCTATAGGTAAAGGAACTCCAATTACCCCCGTAGAAGATGGTAGAATAGATTTAGGATCAATTCCTAATGATTCACCTAATACTTCACAGGTTTTTCTTGCATCCTCTATTCCTTTGTCACCAGTTGCCACATTAGAATTTTTAGAATTGATAACGATTGCTTGAAGCTTACCAGACTTTATATGATCTCTACCGACTAGGATCGGGGCTCCAGGGAAATTATTTTTCGTGAAGACTGCAGCAGCCTTACAGATTTGTTGAGAATAGATAACTGCAAAATCTAAAGATTCATCTTTGATCCCTATGTTTTTGCCAAAGGAATAAAATCCGAGAGGGTATTTCATTTTTTTATTTTCCGTAAGAAGTTTCTCTTGAATAGTAATATTTTATTCTAGAGGAATCAATACTTGAAAAATTGATCCACCTGCTGGATTAACTCTCACAGAAACATCACCGTTATGTAGTCTTGCAATATGCTTAACAATTGAAAGCCCCAAACCAGTTCCACCTACCTTTCGGGAACGATTAGAATCGACTCTGTAAAATCTTTCGAAAATTCTTTCTGCCTCTTCTGGATTGATTCCAATTCCTTGGTCAATAACTTCAAGATGGAAGTGGGTTTCTTCTAAGTAAGCCTTGATTGTGATATTAGTTTTCTCTGGTGAATAATTGGATGCATTAGATACAAGATTAATCACTAAGTGTTCAAGTAAAATTAAATCAGCATTAATAATAAAATGAGGATCAATTTGAATTTCAAAAATTTGCTGCTTCTTGTCAAAGATAGAACTCAGTGACTCGCCTATGTTAGATACTAATTCATATAGATTGAACATTTCTCTAGTAATAGAAGTAGAGAGATTTTCTAATTTTGAAATTGTCATCATATCTTCAATGATATGAATCATTCTATCGGTATTTCTCTGAATAGCATCCAGAAATTTCTTTTCCTGTGAGTTCTCATTAAGATTCAATCTCCCTTCTAGAGTTTCGGTAAATCCTTTAATGGAAGTTATGGGAGTCTTAAGTTCATGAGAAGCATTTTCAAAAAATTGTTCTCGAATCATCTGATTTTGCTTCTCTTCCGTGACATCTAAGATTACACCTAAGTAGATGAAGATAAAATTATTAGATCGAACTGGGTATATTCGAATGCTAAAGTAGTGTTGCTGGTCTTGAATGATTGCTCTTTTTTCTGATTGGTTTTCAATTGTATCTTCGATTAATTGAAGCAAATCTTTGTGGTAGATTACATCTTGGATAGGTCTAGATTGAGAATTAGGGGAAATGATAGAGTTTGGAATATTTTTATTTTGAAATAGAATTGTATTTGATTTATCGAAAGCAAACACGCCTTCCTTTAGATTTTGAAGTAGGGAATTGAATTTTTCTTTCTCTAGATTCAAGTCAATAAATTGACTTTTTAGTCTTCTTGCCATTCCATTGATTGATTCAGTTAATTTCGCAAGCTCACGAATTTCTGGTCTAGATAATTCAGAACCGAAGTCTCCTGCGTTGATTTCATCTGTTTTTCTTTCAATTTTATTGAGTGGAAGAATTACAATTTTTGCTATGGAGTAAGAGATGTAAAATGAACCAAACATAGTCAAGAGGAAAAAAATTGAAAAAAGCAAAACTCTTAATTCAGGATTGATAATTGTATCCAAATATAAAACTGAAATAGCAGCAATGAAAAGTATTAATAAAAATGCCCAATTGCTTAAAAGTAAGGTTGAAAAGAAGCTACGCATCTCTCAGTCTATAGCCAATCCCTCGAATTGTCTCAAGCTTATCCTTTTCTGTTAATAATTTATCTCGCAATCTTTTTATATTAACGTCTACTGTACGATCTGTAACAAATACATCTTTTCCCCAGACTCTGTCTAGCAGCTTATCCCTTGAGAATGCAACTCCAGGATTTGACATGAAAAGATAAAGTATCTTATATTCGATTAAAGTTAGTTCGATTTCATTTTCTTCAATATATACTTTGTGAGCTGTAGCATTGAGGTGAATTTTTCCTATAGTAATGCTTACCATATTTTCTAATTCTTCATTGGAATTTGATCTTCGCAGTACAGACCTTACTCTTGCAGTTAGTTCTCTTGTAGAAAAAGGTTTCTTGATATAATCATCCGCACCTAATTCTAAACCCAGGACTACATCCGTCTCTGAAGTTTTGGCAGTTACCATGATAACTGGAATTTTATACTTTTCTTTGATTTTCTTACAGAGATCCATACCACCAATACCAGGTAGCATTAAATCTAAAATGATCAGTTCAGGTTGGTTCTTTTCTATTCGTGGTAGAACATCTAATCCGTTGTGAGATACTTCAATTTGGTAACCTTCGGATTCTAAATTAACTTTGATCAAATCGGCGATATCTTCTTCGTCATCAACGACTAATACTTTTACTTTGAAAGAGCTGTTTTTAGACAATGGATTTATCCTTTTGATTCCATCTAATACGAAAACTATTACAGATAAAAAACAATATGATTACAATCTAATTATTTTGAAATTCTACTCAATTGAATCTGAATTTTTCTTTGGTTCCACCAAATAAAGGCTAATAATCCCATAAATAGAAAAAAACCTAAGGCATAAACAATGTTTAAACTTTCCAATCGAGCCTGTTCCTTTTCAATTGCTTGGATTTCTTCTAAGTGGGATATAAGAAAATAAAACTTATCAATACTTGGGTCAGACTCTCTGTAGATACTGCGAATTTGTGTAATGAGTTCTTGGCTATCTTCTTTGGATAGACCTTCAATGGAAGCATATGCAGAATCCATCTTCATGTCTAAGAGTTCTCTTGCGGAAAGTTTAGCTTTTTCCTGAGAAAATAAGGAATGGCTAATTAAAAAAGCAAATAACAGTGAAATGGTGGCAAGGGAAATATTATTCTTAGTCTTCATATCCTAGTCTATCTTTCCATTCTTGGTAGAAGGGGTTTTTATGTGAAAATAAAAATATTCCTGCAATTAAGGAATACATACAAAGCAATAGGGTCGAAGTTGCAATGAGAACCAAGAATAAGGAACGATCTATCGATCCTAGTACATAGACAATTGTAATAGTAAATAGAGAAATGAATAAAAGCATAAAGGAGCTAAATACCCAAGTAATACTTCTCTTGGGCATCAAAGAATTAAGAACTCTAGTTCTTACCTTTGTAAAACCTAATGGATGAATTTGATTGGGATCATTCAACATCTTGTTTCAACATGCCTTTTAGAATTTCTTTCCCACGGAAGATTGTGCTCTTGAGTGTATTAATCTTAAGATTTAATTTCTCAGATATTTCTTTATAACTTTTATTATCAAAGTAAAACATTACTATAGGTTTCTTATATTGAGAAGGAAGTTTAGAAACAAGGTTACGAATTGTATTTTGGATTTCGTCTTTGAAGAGTTGAGTTTCTTGAGAGCTAGATTCAGTCCTCTCTCGGACCTCAGAGGAAAGCTTCAGTTGATCAAAAGTATTGTGATCATTTATTTGAATGCTATTTTGGTTTTTAAAAAATTTGAGAGCATGGTTGCGAGCGATTTGGTAGAGCCAAGTAGAAAATTGAGATTCTCCGCGAAATTGACTTAGACTTTGGTAAGACTGAATGAAAACTTCTTGGATAAAATCTTCTAATTCATCTTGGTCTGTAGAAAATTTAATTCCAATAGATGCGACAAGATTTTCGTGTTTTTCCATAAGCAAATCAAAACTAGATGCTTTGCCGTTGAGTATGGATTGGATAAGATCCCAATCTTTAGAATCGCAGATTCTAGAATTTAATTCTAGCGTGTTGTCTTGTAAAAGGTCAATAGACCGAGTCCAATTCCGAATGGGATTAACCCTCCTAATAGTGCCAGAGATCTCCCTAGTACCAATATGAATACTATTGAAATGGATAAACCTGTGAATGTCAACAAAAGACCCAAAAAAAAGGAATACAGCCTTAAATCGAATTTCTCGTGCTTATAGAGGTTGGAGCGAATGATTTCGATTCTTTGCTTATGCCACCAGTAAAAAAGGAAGAAAAGTAAAGTTGTTCCAAATACAATGCCAAAGATAGGAACTAAAAATAAAATAATTTTATAGGTTTCTTCTCCGCAACTGCAATCTGGACTCATTTATAAGGCACCTTGAATTATATTACTTGCATAGCGCTGTACTAGTTCAATACCATTGGGAATATCACAACTGTGAATTTTGGTTCCAATGATACCCTTGGAGAAGTCTGGTTTTGGTTTCTTCCAACCTTTCAAATTTCCAAAGAAAGTATATACTTGATTATTTATAGAAATTTGGAAAGAAATTTTTGATCCAGCAGGATACTTCTCAGATACATCCTCACCAGAATAATAGATTCCAACTCCTCTACCATCTTCACTAAGATCTCGGATAGTTTCTTTCTCGGAAATAGGCTGCCATTCTTTTACATATGCGAATTCCATATTGAAAATAAAATCTTCTGAACTGGATTCAATAAATGCGAGTAGAGCAGAGATTCCATTATTTGATTCTATATTTTCACTTAAATCTGGATTCCCGAGATTTGGCGTATTGGAGCTAATTTCCACATATCCTATCAGCATATTTTTATTTGTAAAAAGAGGTACAATTAGCACTGATTTAATATTATTTACTAAATAATTATGGAAGGTTGCGTCTATTTCTCTTTGTTGCATTTTATTCTTCGGGTTGAAGAAGGTTCTTTCTATGTAGATTATCTTTTTGTGAGAATCTCTAAGAAAGAAAGGAGTTTTGGTCTGAGAGATTTGTTCCAAAAGTGGATTTGTTGTTGAATAGAAAAATCCTACATTAATTTTTTTAATAAAATAATTATGAGCAGTCAATGTCCTTTCTAAATGATTTTGGAATTTATTGATTGTTTGGGTAATGATGGATGTTTTGCCATAGAGTGAAAGGATTGTTGCTATCTGAACATTTTCAGCAATTTGGATATTCTGAGCTTGTATGCCACTAAGACTTGCTCTTTTGGTTGACCTTGCGAGTGGTTCAATTGTAATTTCTGTTACATCAAAGAGATCATTTTGAAAAGGATTAAGAAGCTTGATCTTTAGCTCTACCTTATTTTCTTTAAGAATAGCTACAACAAGTTCTGGTTTACCAATCTCTCCACCGAGTGGAGTGAGTTTTATATGAGTTGATTTAGCTAGACCATTTTCGATCTTAGGACTTTCTATCAAATAGGAAAGCTCAGTTCCGGGTTGGTTGACTGGAATATTTTGCAATTTGTTTAAGATGCCGAGTAAAGTATTTGGATCGTTTAACCTATATCTTTTCATTTATGGAATCAATTTTAACTAACTAGGAAAAAAGGAAACCAGTTTTCTGTCATTTCCATGTCAAAATAACAGTGACTCATAGAGATTTTAACACTTTTTTCAAAAATCCCCGAATTTGGGCAAAGGATCTAGTCGCCATTGGTGGGGACTTTTCCTCAGATCGTCTGTTATACTCTTACACGCATGGGATTTTCCCATGGAGTGAAGATCCCATTCGTTGGTACTGTTTAGATCCTAGAGCGATCTTTGATTTAGATAAAGTTCATTTTTCAAAGACAGTATTAAGAAAGGTCAGGCAAAATCGTTTTAAAATCTCAACAAACTTATGCTTCGAAACAGTTGTGCAATCCTGTGGACAAAGAACCAATGGAGAGACTTGGATAACAGATGGTTTTGTAAAGGGCTATACAGAATTTCATAAGCAAGGATATGCCCATAGCGTAGAGGTCTGGTCTGATGAGGGTGAACTTGTGGGTGGAGTCTATGGAGTCGCAATAGGTAAATTTTTCGCAGGTGAGTCAATGTTTGCTTTCGAATCAGACGCTGGCAAAATTGCTTTATACCATCTATTCCAAATGCTAAAGAAAGACGGCTTCCAATTATTTGATACCCAGGAATTGAATTTTGTAACCTTTGAACTGGGAGCCTACAGTATACCTAAACTCAGCTATTTAGATCGCTTAGATGCTGCAAAGGGTGATTGCCAAAAATGGATCAATGCACCTCGATTCTTGAGAACTCATTGAGTTCAATCTTCCATTTCTTTTGCCAGATTTCTAAAAACTTTAGAAGTTCTTCATTCGGCATATCGTTCTTATCGCTCATGAAACTATCAGGAAAATCCTTTCCCCAATCCGATTGAACCCCAGCTATTGAATCCTCATCGATTTTGATTCTATAGATTTCAAATTCTTGGACTTCCGATTCTGCATTAGGAGCATCTTTCACAAAGAGTGGCTTTACAAGACTGACTCTGAGACTTTTCAAGCCTCGTTTTTCACCGAATGCGTACGTTCTGTATGTTTTTCGAGCAAGGTCAAGAAGTATCATAGGAAGATAAGTCTTATTGTCTGAAAAAGTAAGAGCTGTAGAACCTCCGTATTCAATAAATAATTGACCAGATTCATTCCACTCTGTTGATTTATAAGTTTGATCGAAGATAATCTGTGCTAATTGATCCATCTCAACAGCATCAGCTTTATCATTTTCTCCTACCCATTTCTCTAATTGAGTCTTAGGGCTTGGCTTGCACTGTGAAAATAGTATTAGAATAAAAATAATTCTAATTAAATTTTTAGAACTCATTTTTTCATCCTTTTGAAGGTAACTTGTCAATTTCTTTCTGGATTTGACCTGTTAATATATAAAAAAACATAATCCAATCAGAAACAAAGGACTTTAATGGGTATTTAAAGGTTGCTGGACGGTTTTTCTCAATAAAAAAGTGACCGATCCAGGCAAATGCATAGCCAGAGACTAAACCACCTAATAAATAATATAGGTTTTGTGAGTAAATTGCAAGGCCAATAAAAATTAAACCTAACGATGATCCTATGAAATGTAGGGTTCGATTACTTGCTTTACTATGTTCGGAGAGATAATAAGGCCAAAATTCCTTTAGAGTATTATATTCCATAAAATTTGCTCCTTGGATTCATTTTTTTTCAAAAAAAATAGGTTATCAAGTTTTTTTTTCGTCTATTACTTTATATTTAACATAGAAAAAGGGGTTTAAATGAAACCAAAATCTATAAAACCAAATGAACTAGATTCAGTTTTTTCCGCTATTAAGAAGGGAGACGACGAATCAATCGGTAGTTACTTAATTAAAGGTTATAGAATTCAGATTTCGAAACACAATTTAACTGGTGCAGAAAGAGTCCAAATGCTCTATAAAAAGAGACGAGATAATGGCCTCTGCATCATTTGTGGTACGAAAGTTACAAAGAAAAATGCTAGAACAGGGAATCTTTATAGACTATGCGACCACCACCGTGGTTTGATAGACAAGAGAAACGCTTAAAGGTAGAACGATTTAATTTACAGCATGATTTTCGTGCTGTAAATTAATAAATTATTGACAAAATTGCATAGTTCTCAAAATTTTGAGCAAATTTGGATTAATTGAGTTTTATTCTCAATTATGAAATAAATAATTTCCAAACATTTTCAATCAAAATATCTGGCTTTTGAGTAACTAAGCTTTACTTTTTTTATTTTTTTTAATAACAATCTCGAAAAGTAAAATTAGAATCTTTATACAACAATTCAGCATTAAACTCCGTATTCTCATTTATTTGGCTCAAATTTATATTTAGACTTTTCTCGCAGACAAAGATGAGATTTGAATTTTGAACGATAGGCTTGCCGCAAGATCCAATTTGCTGTTTATCTTTAAAAACTTGAACATTGAATTGATCCCATCTTGTAGGTTGTGGTTCACTTGTCGAATAATGAAAAATACCAACTGAAATAATTTCGGGTGTATAAAAAGTAAAAGAAGCTTGGTAGTCTAGAGCTTGAGGTTCTGTTGGAATGATATTTAGATTTATAAAATCGGGTAAGGAAGTAAATGATAGTGATAAGGTAAGAGTTGCAGGCGAATTATTGATTTGTCCACCGATTATATCTTGGAATGTCAAATTTTGTGGAACTGTTGTTAAAAAACCAAGTCTTGTATCTCCGAATGGATCTGTAAATTCATTTTTGTAAGCGTTTCTACTACAAGGAAAGTATGCAGTTTGTAGATACAAGAGTGAAAAGTATACCTGATTCTCAATATTCTTATTGTCTGTATTGTCCATAGAACAGCTAATAAAAATGATAAATAAAATTATTCGAGCCAAGGACATATTTGGTAACCTGGAATGGAAGCATGGGAACAAACAATTCCTCTTTGGATGCTTCCATCTCGTAGACTTTGGATAGTTGGCAGAAAGGCTGGCTGGAAACTTAGATCAGTAATACAAGCATTCGATGTGCTTGAAATTAATGCTAGTTCTGATTCCAAGCTATCGATTCCCAGAAGTCCAGATCTGTCTAAGAGTGAATAAAAATTAACAGGAACATATTTTGATGCAAATAAGCCGACAGAACTGCATGATTCAACACTAGAAAATGAAATCATCTTGGGATCAGTATTTCCATTTATATTGAAATAGTCTTGCAATACTATAGATGCAGGACTTGCCATGGCATTGTAATTTCCACCTAAGGTAGCAACTGAACTAGAACAATTTGTATAATTTAGACTAATAAAAGTTAAGTCGTCTTTTCTCTTCTGTAGAATCGAATCAGTTGAGATCGTATTAAAAAAATTCAATGAACAATCTGCTTCCCCTAATTGAAAGCAAACACTCAATCTTCCGTTAGTCGTATCAGCACTGACAACACAAGAATTGTATTCTCTAGATTGATAGAAATCCTCACTATTATTCAATTGATTGATTACACTAAGCAGAATAGTATCATCTGCAACATTCTTATTGATGCAGCCCAGATTGATCAGGAGAATAAAACTACTTAGAATCCATTTCTTAGATAACCATAGCATAGTTCATCAACTACCAGCATTTTCCTGTGAAGAAGCAAATAAGTACTAACCAATCTATATTGCTTGGTTCGACTATCACTGGATCTGGTTGTGGATCAACAATTGGACCACCAAATGGTGGTTCTTCCGCTGACCCACAGTTCCAGGTTCTACAGGATTCTCCATTAACTAGAGTTGGTTCTGGTAAGTTCTTCCATCCAAGGTTCCCTAATCGAAGATTTAGATGATCTCCCCAGGTATAGTACCCAAGATGGTTTACATGTATTAGATCAGAAAATAGATAAGGGTTAGCAACATAATATCGATTTACATCTGCATCAGGTTGAAAGCTGAAGTGACCAAATAAAGATAAGAATTTAACCTTTCCTTTTAAGTAAGGTACATAAACTACCTTTTCATCAGGACCTTTATATGGATGATTGTATTCTGTAGTATTTTCTTCATCAACCATGCTAATCAAAGATAGTTGGTGTGCTTGCAAGCCGATGGAAATCAGTGAACCTGGAGATTTCTTCCATTCATTTAGATGCTTCCAATACCATAGGTCTTTGCCTGTCTTAGAGTTTAATAAAGGTTCAGTTGTAAGAAGAGATGTAAGATTAGCCCCTGTAATCGGAGCTATAAACTGAACCAATGGCTCATAGATCTGGTTTACTAAACTCATAATTGTATTTAGGGAGAGCTAGACTCAAAAGCCGTTAGGAATTGAAAAAAGCGGAACCCGTCCATAATATAGTTTTGGACAACAAAATCATAAAGGGGTTCCACCAATGAAAAATCAAAACAAAACCACATCCAAT